>JGI994J12354_10000448_pt1 | contig 41073 bp, 43 predicted proteins | sample IntmicLarv3ML3BL_FD_12354 | JGI IMG/M metagenome (IMG submission 12354) | reverse complement strand
GCCGGAAATCCATCATCTGCATTGGGAAGTAAAAGATTCTAATGCGTTCCCTTATGAGCGTATTGAGGGCGGAAAAAACTACCCCTTCTATCGTAACCGTGTTTCCCAACCATTCTATTTTTACAAAAACCACACCATTTGGGGCTTGACTGCACAAATTATCCAAAATATCACAAAAACATTACAAGCTGAAATGAGCCCTACCAACAATCAACAATGAACCACTCCGCCATCTCGGAGTGGTTCTTCTACAGGTCTTCTACAGGCCTTCCACAGTCCTTCTATATTTCTTTTCTATAACAAACCGCCCTCCTTCATTGACACCCTCTGCAACATCTATTACACTTGCCTTAGAGAAAGGAGGTGTGCCTATATGAGAAGTCTGGATGTCGTATCTATTTTGCGTTCAGGAGAATCCATTCTGCGTTATAAAGAGGGCGGAAACTCTATGTTACCCATCATCAAATCGAACCAGCCCGTGACCCTAGAGCCTGTCGGCAATAGAACGCTGGCAGTCGGCGATATCGTTTTTTGTAAAGTCCGCGGGAGTTTTTTCACCCATAAAATCACAAAAATCCGCGCCAATCAGTACCAAATATCCAACAATCACCATTTCGTCAATGGTTGGGTAACTCGCAATAGTATCTATGGTATCGTAACGAAAATCTGGGATTCCTAACCTCTTGACATTTGTGCAAATGCATAGATGTTATTTTTTTTGTATAAAAAAATAAAACAGATACAACCGACAATAACTCGTCCTCGTCATATCTGTTTTGTCATCAATTCTTTTTCCCCTTGAACGTACGCTTACGCTCTCGGTTAGCCTGTACCTTTTCTCTTTTCTTCTCTTCCATCTCCTGATGCATCTCCACAATATCCTCAGGCAATTCCAGTGTCAAACGCCCAAGCTTTCCTCCGCGAAATTCATCCAATAATATCTTTGCCGCACGCTCCAAATCCGGCTCATCACCCTTCAGCTTGAACCCACGTGCTTTCGCAATTTGAACCAAAACATCATAAGGTTCATCAATGCTGTCAAATTCAATTTGATAACGCTCTTTGATACAATTCGAATTGCGTACCATCATATGGTCAATAAATTTCACTGCCAGTGTTTGTGCATCCAATATATCGTCGTTAATCGCTCCCGTAAACGCCAACTTCATACCAACTTCCTGATCCTCAAATTTTGGCCATAAAATACCCGGCGTGTCCAGCAACTCAAAATCCTTTTTCAACTTAATCCACTGCTTGCCACGCGTCACGCCCGGCTTGTCCCCTGTTTTCGCCGTCACTTTCCCAACATATTTATTGATAAAGGTTGACTTTCCAACATTAGGAATCCCAACAATCATACTTCTCGTTGGCACATTGATTCTTCCTCGAGCCCTCAGTTTCTCAATTTTTTCCTTCATCAAGTCTCGTGCCGTATCGGTCACCTCACCCATACCTTTGCCCCTAACCGCATTCATCTGAATTACCCGAAAACCTTTTGCCACGAAATATTCCTCCCAAACAGCCGTTGCTGCCGGATCCGCCAAATCGCTTTTGTTAAGCAGAATAATCCTATGCTTATTTTTGGCCAGCACGTCCAAATCCGGATTTTTACTGCTGTATGGTATACGCGCGTCAACCAGTTCAATCACAATATCCACCAAGGAGATTGTCTCTTGCATCATTCTGCGCGTCTTTGTCATATGTCCGGGATACCACTGAATATTCATTTTATCCCTCCTCTATTTATTATGGAATCATACTGATGTCATGAAACGGATACAAACGGAAAAACACCTTCCCCATAATATCCTTTTGTTTGATTGCACCTATACTCGAATCACGGCTGTCCATACTGCTGTTTCGATTATCACCCATAACGAAATAGCAGCCTTCCGGCACAACATACGGATACTCAATCGTCCCGCGGGATCCAATCATATCTTTGATATACGGCTCATCTAAACGCTCTCCGTTCACGTGAACATAAAAACTTCCCTCGTCACCATCTCGAAAAATATCGATCTCGTCGCCTGCCACGCCGATAACACGCTTGATAATACGTTCCATGCCGCGCGCTTCTTCAATCTCACAAATCACAATATCTCCTTGCTCATATTCTCCAATATGGGTTATCATTTTGCTGATAAAGACAAAATCTCCATGATGAAACCCCGGTTCCATCGATACCCCCTTCACATAAATCGTTCCTAAAATATAGGTACGCACAAAAAGCATAACAACAACCAATATAATAAGCTGAACAATAAAAGGGATACTTTTCTTTTCTTCTTTCGCCATATGAATCTTCCTCTCTGATTAAACCTTTTTTCACAACTACCATTTTGATCTTTATGAAAAAAAACTCAATACCATTAGAAAGACAGAAGCCTCGATGAATCTTCACCGAGGCTGATTTTTGTTTATCTAATTGCTTCTTTAACCTTCGCCGCTTTACCGATTTTGTCTCTAAGATAAAACAGTTTTGCACGTCTTACAATACCGCGTCTTACAACTTCGATACGGTCTACTCTAGGAGAGTGCACAGGCCATGTTTTTTCAACGCCAACACCGGAAGCGAGACGTCTAACAGTGAAAGTCTCTCTAACACCGCCGCCTTGTCTTTTAATAACAACGCCTTCAAACATCTGGATTCTCTCTCTTGTACCCTCTACTACTTTAGCGTATACACGAATTGTATCGCCAACGTTAAAAGGAGTTACTTCGCTCTTAAGCTGTTCTTTTTCCAGTTCTCTAATGATATCCATAGGTATCCTCCTTCCTCCAAAGATGTTCTTAGCACCATCTGCTGATATGCCATTGGACCATCCGTAATCACAGTTTTAGATTATATCACAATCCATCCAAATATGCAAGTCTCTTTGCATATTCCTGATGATTTTTCTATACCCAAATCGAACTTATCCAAATACATACCGGCAGTGATGCCATCGATATTACCGTGGACATGAGTACTAGTTTCGAGGACATTTCTACCCCCACGCCGTACTTTCCAACAACCATCGGCACAATTGCCGCCGCCGGCAACGCCATCGCAACAAAATAAATCGCTTTTACCATCGGCGCCAATGGTAAAACAAGAGCCACCACAAACGCCATAAGCGGAATCGTAACCATCTTTACCAAACTGGTCTCCATCAACGCCTTTTCGCGGAACAACGGCATAATACCTCCCGCCCCCGCCAGCGCACCTATATAAATCAAAGACAATGGTGTGGATATATTCCCTAAACTTTGTATAAACTCCCAAACGGTATTGGGTATGTATTGCGCCAAGCCAAATATCGCCGCCATCAATCCTAAGAAAATCGATGAAATATTCGGGTTAAACGCTCCTTTTAACAGCGTTTTGAGCATGCTCACAAGACTTTCACCACGAACACCTTTGATGATATATAATCCGAAACTCCAGATATAAAAATTCAACCCCATTACCGACGCAGACATATAGATAATGCCTTCCTCGCCGAAAAACATTGCGGCAATCGGCAAACCGATAAACGCGTTGTTCGTGGATGCAACCGTAACTTCCAGCATATTCAGCAAAGATCGGTCGTACTTACGCATCTTGTAGTACCAACGCATAATCCGTCCAAATAAAACCATCGATATAAATTGGACACCCACAATTGTTACAAAATTCAAAACCATCGTTTTTTCTACATGTGTCCTAGCCATACTTGAAAACAATAAAGCCGGTATCGTTGTAAAAAGAACGAGATTTCCTAACCCAACATTCACCTCTGGCGTAATCCATTTCTTCTGACTGCAAAAATACCCTACGCCCATCATCGCAAATAATACAAAAAATTGTCCAAACATTTTATCCCTCGTAAATCATTCTGTTTTAATAATGGATAACGGACTCCACACGGTATCCATCCAATACGTCGCGGCCTTTCAGATCATCCAACTCAATTAAAAAGTTCAGCGCTACCACTTTCGCTCCAACGCTTTCCACCATGTCTGCAATCGCCTTCGCCGTTCCGCCCGTGGCTAATAAATCATCTACCACTACGACCCTCTGTCCGGGTTTGATTGCATCCTTGTGCATCTCAATGACAGCCGAACCGTATTCCAGTGTATACTCCCGGCTAATCACCTCCGCCGGCAACTTACCTTTTTTACGAACAGGCACAAATCCTTTTTTTAAATTATATGCCAAGACCATACCGAAAATAAACCCTCTTGACTCCGGCCCTAAAACCAAATCAAATTCCAAGCCATCTAAATTCGCCTGCAATCGGTCAATCGATTCGACCATACCATCTACATCTTTTAGCAATGTTGTTATATCTCGAAAGATAATCCCTTTTTCAGGATAATCGGGAATAGCACGAATTTTATCCTTTAGCTCCACTGTCGCTTCCTCCTCATTTGGAAATCCTAAAATCACGAATCAATAGCTGCACACTATGCCGTCCATTGTATGAATTGATATCAATACTGTATACAAAATCCATTGCAAACGGCAAAGAGCCGCCAGAGAATATTTTATCACACTCTTCGTCCGGATACAATTCTTTTAATAATTCCTTCAGCTTTTGGTATCCGTCAAAAGAAATCGCCTGTATACGCATACTGCCCTTTTCCTCTGCCAGTGTCATGCGTAAAATATCCTTGTCCTTCCCGATAAAGTCCAGTCTGGATATCACAATATTTGTTGAAGCAAATAATGGCGATGGATTTTCCTTTCCAAAAGGCGCCAACCCTTTCAACTCATTCGCCAAATGCATATCTATCTCCGTCAACGACAGCATCTTCTCAATTCTGAGAATCGGCGTTAATTGTTCTTCCGTAAGTGCACATACCTCATTCAATCGTTCCCGCAACAACGAAATGTTCTCGTGCGGCAAAGAAAGTCCCGCTGCCATGGCATGTCCGCCGAATCGCTGAAACAAATCCTTTTGCTGCAATAATGCCTCAAAAACATGATATCCTTCGATGCTCCTCGCCGAACCCTTTGCTCCGTCTTCTCCATCCGTCAGCAATATCACCGGTCGATAATATGTATCCTTAATTCGCCCGGCTACAATGCCTGCAACACTTTCGTGCGTCTGGGAATCATAAATGACGAATACGCTGTCTGCAAGAATATTTTCCGCTTCTATCTTCTCCTCTGCCCGCCAAACCGCTTGCTGTGTCAATAATTTTCTTTCGTTATTAAGCTCCATCAAATGCTTCGCGATTTCCCGCGCCCGTATTTCGTCCTTTGTACAAAATAACTCCACCACCTGTATAGCGCTTTCCAAACGCCCTGCCGCATTGATACATGGACCAATAATAAAACCCATATGGTACTCTGAAATGGCCTTTTTTTCCAACTCTGTCACTTCAAGCAATGCACACAGTCCGATATTCTTCTCTTCTTCCATTGCCTCCAGAGCACTTCGAACCAACAAACGGTTTTCGTCTATCAAATCCACAATGTCGCATACTGTCGCAATGCCCGCAAATACCAACAACTCTCTTTTTAACGCTGCATCGGAGAGAGAACATTCCTGGCACAACGCCAAAACAAATCGATACGCAATGCCTGCCGCACAAAACAATTCAAAAGGATATTCACATGCGCGCTGTTTCGGATCTATAAGCGCATCAGCCTTTGGCAAAAGCTCTCTGATTTCGCCGCCTTCCTCCACAAACACGGGCTCATGATGATCCAAAATCACAACTTCCATACCCAGTTCTTTCGCCCGATCCACCTCGTATAAAGCCGCAATTCCATTGTCACAGGTGAAAAGCAATTCCGTCCCCTGCTCCGCCAGCATTTCCACTGCCGTTGTGTTCAAACCATATCCCTCTTTTTGACGGTGGGGCAAGTAGTATTCCACCTTTCCGCCACAAGCCGAAATGCCCTTATATAAAATCACCGTACTCATAACGCCATCCACGTCATAATCGCCATAAATAGTGATCTTTTTTCCCGTAATAATCGCATTTTTTATCATACAAATGCTTTTTTCCATGTCCTTCATCATCAGGGCATCTCGAAAACTCGTCTCTTTTCCGGCTAAAAATATACGCGCCTGCTGCGGATCAACTACACCCCGATTCGCCAATACCCGCGCTGTCGCCTCCCGAATCCCTAAATCCTGTGCCATTCTGTTTGTATCCACTTTCGTCCGTCGAAGCAACCAACGTTTCATGTTCCACCTCGTTTCATTCACGTTATCCAGAGTATACCATAATTCCACAATATGCGACAAAAAAACCTGCTCATCCTCCGACAAACAGGTTTTAAAACTTCAGAACAATAGCCCACTCCCCGGCAAAAAGCACATGCAGGCTAAAATAAGCAGTCATTCACATTACCATAACTCCTGTCAGAAATATCATAGCAATGCTTTACTTGGTTGTACCAAAGAACATAATTAATAAGGCATTGAAACCACTTCTCGTACTCAAGGATGCCGATAAAACACAGCCTATCATCCAGACCATTACGCCAATTGTCGATGCTGTACTTATTTTGTCATCGCAACTTTCACTTGATGCAGCAGGTGGACAGAGCTGTAAGGCGGTGAATGTAGTCTATCACTCCATTTGGCGTGTTTCATAGGAATATATCCTTCTTTTTTATATCCAGAATTCAAATTCCAAGTCGTAAATCCGCACGCTGTCACCTTGTTGGATACCCTTTTCTTCCAACGCCTCGATAATGCCTTTCTCCTTGAGATACCTCTGGAAGAAAGCGAAACCTTTTTCCGTTTCTATACTGGTATAGCCAATCATCTTCTCGACACCAACACCTGTTACCACGTAATAATTATCCTCAATTACTTCTATTTCGAATGGTTCTCTATCTACCGCCACTTCGTCGTATTCCTCGTACTCTTCTTCAAAAATAATATCTTGAGGATAGTCTTTCAAAATTGCCGCAACAGCACCCAAAAGCTCATCGAGCCCTGCATTTGCCGCCGCTGAAATCGGGAAGATTTGATATCCTTCTTTTTCATATGCTTCTTTCAACCGAATCACGTTCTCTGCCGCTTCGGGTATATCCGTTTTATTCGCTGCAATCACCTGCGGACGTTTCATCAGTTCGGGATTATACTCCTCCAACTCACGGTTAATTTTTCGCACATTCTCCACCGGATCGTCTCCTTCTAATCCGGCCGCATCTACCACATGGATGAACACTTTCGTCCGCTCCACATGACGCAAAAATTTATGTCCTAAGCCAATGCCTTCACTGGCGCCTTCCACCAATCCCGGGATATCTGCCAATACAAACGTATCGCCGTATTTCCCTTGTACCACACCCAAATTGGGTGATAACGTCGTAAAGTGATAGTTCCAAAAAAGATAATAATGTCGATTTGCCCACATTTGGAAATCCAATCAAACCGACATCCGCAATCAATTTCAATTCCAAAATCACATCGTATTCTTTCGCCGTTCTTCCACGTTCTGCATAGCGGGGCGCCTGCCTCGTCGGCGTTGCAAAATGCTGATTGCCCTTGCCGCCTTTACCGCCGTAAATGAGCACCTTCTCCTCACCGTTCTGGGTAATATCTGCCATAACCTTTCCGCTTTCCGCCTCACGGATAACCGTCCCTACCGGCACTTTGATGATGACATTCTCGCCGTCCTTGCCGAAGCAATTTCGTTTCCCGCCATCCTCTCCGCTTTGTGCTTTAAATAACCTTTTGTAACGAAAATCCATCAACGTATTCAAACCCTCGTCACCGACAAATATTACACTGCCGCCTTTGCCGCCGTCACCGCCGTCGGGACCGCCGTGGGTAATGTATTTCGCACGGTAAAAAGAAACCATGCCATTTCCGCCATTTCCGCCTTTTACATGAATTTTGACTCTATCTACAAACATATTCTTCACCTCTTAAATTAAAAACCGATAGCCTCTTTCGTCAGAGCCAAAATCGTCTGACTCTCACGAAAAAGGCTTCAAATGATATCATTTGAAGCCTTCGCAAATCTTATTCAGCAATTTGTACAGGATAAACAGAAACCTGTTTTTTATCTCTGCCTTTTCTCTCATATTTCACACGTCCGTCAACCAATGCGAACAATGTGTCATTGCCGCCTCTGCCAACGTTTGTTCCGGGATGAATTTTGGTTCCCCTTTGTGTATATAAGATATTGCCAGCCAATACAAACTGACCGTCGGCACGTTTTGCACCGAGTCTCTTTGCATTGGAGTCACGGCCATTCTTTGTGGAACCGCCGCCTTTATGATGCGCGAAGAACTGAAGGTTCAATCTGAACATCATCTACACCTCCTTATGGATCAAAGTAAGATACTGTTTATATTCATTCTCTATTCCTGACAAACCCAACTCCAGTGTGCGTAACAGCAACTGTGCGTCGTGATCTGCCGCTCCCTCTGAGGGAATCATGACTTTCAAAAACCCGTTATCCTCCATGTCTGCTTCCGCTTGAAGAGGTTCTTGCGTAAATGCTTCAATCGCATTTGTCGTATTGAGTGCCAACACAGAAACTGCCGCACAAACAATATCTTCGCCCTCCTGAGCATAACCTGCATGACCGGAAATTTGAAACCCATAAATTTTTTCTTCTCTACGATATATGATAGCCGTAATCATAATTATAAAGATGTAATCTGTAATTTTGTAAATGGCTGTCTATGGCCTTTTTTCTTGTGGAAGCCTTTTTTGGGTTTATATTTATAAACCACAACCTTTTTCGCTTTGCCATCACCGATTACAGACGCTTTCACTGCTGCACCTTCTACATAAGGCACACCAACTTTAACATCTCCGCCGTTTGCTACAACGAGAACCTTGTCAAAAGTATATTCCTGACCCGCTTCTACGTCCAACTTTTCAACTGTAATAACATCGCCCTCGGACACTTTGTACTGCTTTCCACCAGTTTCAATAATTGCGTACATATGAACACCTCCTCGCAATTTACTCGCCGAATACGGTAACCAAAGCCTTCTCTGATTTTACAAAACCTCTTCGTGCGGCCGAACATACCCCAATATAATAACACAACGATTTTTTCCTGTCAACAATCTTTCCTTGTTTTTTCGCCTTTCTTCACGTCCAAATACGGCTCTTCACACATCTGCTTCGTCCGTGGCACAAACACGCACCTCACTTTTGACAACCCAGCCGCACCGAAAACCCCAAATTCTAAATATCCACTCTTTATTCCTCTCCATGCCACTTGATATGAAGGGATAATTCCTTCTCCTGCGTTCACTCTGCGAACGATGCTCTAAAAAACACATAGCACCACCCGCAAATCTCTCCCGAAATCATTTACGCTTCTCCCTCTTCCATCCGGCGAAATGCTTCATTTATAATTTCATATCCATAACCTTTTCTCCTCAAAAAGTCGAACAATTGCTTCTTCTTTTTGTCGTTCGCAGGCCAAATTCCCCGCGTCTTTTTCTCCAGCCACCGCAAAGCATCCTCCGCTTCATTCATTTCTGCCTCTGCCAAAACTCTTTCGCAGATTTCTTCCTTGATACCCTTTTGCAACAACGCCATCTTGAGCGCAAACGCCCCTTCAGGCTTCAAGCGAAGTTTCTCCTGCACATATTTTTTCGCATATTCCTCATCGTTGATATAGCGGTACTTCTTCGAAAATTCGATAACTCGCTCTATTGTTTCAGGAAGGTACTCTTTATCCTGCAATTTTTGCCGAACTTCTTTTTCTGTCCGCATTCTATAGCCAATGTAGTGCTTTCATATAAACCAAATTATCTTGAATAAACGCAACCACTTCTTCAGATACCTCTTGCCCCTCTTTCAACTTGAAGTAAGCAATATCTTGCGTATGCAAAGCGAAAGAAAACACACCGTCAATGAAAACATTCGCCTTGTTTGGGTCTCTTTTCTGTTTTGAAATTTCCGTCACCATCATAGCGCCGCCTCCTTCTTTGCCGTATTGGGGACATCTTAGTATAATATGGCCGCCGCTTTTTTTCTATATCGTTCTTTATAAAAAAATGGCATAACCTGATGAATTCATAAATTCTCCTTCGGCTATGCCAAAATCATTATTCCTCTGTCACATTCTGTACTTCCTCTGCCGTCGCACCCTCTCCTAAGCCATAGTGCACTCTCACAGCCGCTTCAATCTCCCTGCACATATCTTCATGCTCTCTCAAGAACTGCTTCGCGTTTTCACGTCCTTGTCCAATTCTTGTTTCCTTGTATGCATACCACGCACCGCTTTTATTCACAATATCTAACTCTGCCGCCAGATCCAGAACATCCCCTTCAACAGAAATCCCCTGTCCGTAGACAATATCGAACTCCGCAACCTTAAACGGCGGCGCAACCTTATTTTTTGCAATTTTTACTTTTACACGATTGCCGACAATCTCCGTTCCCTGCTTCAGCACATCCGACTTTCTGATTTCCATACGGATGGAAGAATAAAACTTCAATGCACGGCCGCCCGTTGTCGTTTCAGGGTTTCCAAAAGTAACGCCGATTTTCTCCCTCAACTGATTGATAAAAACAACCGTACACTTCGACTTATTGGTAATACCCGTTAGTTTTCTCAACGCCTGGCTCATCAATCTTGCTTGCAACCCCATATGGGAGTCGCCCATTTCTCCTTCGATTTCGGCACGAGGAACCAATGCCGCCACAGAATCCACAATCACAATATCAATCGCACCGCTTCGTACCATGGTTTCCGTGATTTCCAACGCCTGCTCACCATCATCAGGCTGAGAAATATACAAATTGTCGATGTCCACACCCAATGCTTTCGCGTACATGGGATCCATCGCATGTTCTGCATCCACATATCCTGCAATTCCGCCGCACTTTTGTACTTCCGCCACCATATGCAAAGCGACTGTCGTTTTGCCTGAGGACTCCGGGCCGTATACTTCGATGATCCTGCCCTTCGGCACACCACCGACACCTAATGCAATATCCAAACTCAGTGAACCCGAGGGTACAACCTCCACATTCATTTTTGTACTGGTATCTCCCAGCTTCATAACCGCACCCTTGCCAAACTGCTTTTCAATCTGCCCTAGTGCCGCGTCCAACGCTTTTCGTTTATCTTCAAATCTATTATCTTCTTTTACCGATCTCACACCTGCCATTGGTCTATCCCACCTCTCAATATTTGCGAACTTATGTTCTTATTTTATCCCATTATTTAATGTCTGTCAACTACTATTTTTCCGGTTTTCCTCTCTTTTTCTGGCCTTTCCGCAAGCACCATAGCAACGAAAATAATGATACCGCCAATGTACCCCCGCACGTTCATGCGTTCGCCATAAATCATCGCAGATAATATTGCCGCAAAGATGCACTCTGAGGTTATGATAATTGCTGTTTTGTTTGCCGAAGTATATCTTTGCCCCACCGATTGCAATACAAAATACAATGCCGTACACAATCCGCCCACATAAACAAAATTTCCCGTAGCCGCCAACGTGAGCGGCGGCATATTCCACCCTGTACAAATAACAACAACAAAGGCAATCGCCATAACCGCAACGTTTTGAACTAACGCAATATGTACCGCATCACAATCCACAACTGCCCTTCCCAAGAATACCATCTGTAATGAAAACGCAGCCGCTCCGCCAAGAGAGAGCACCGCCCCAACATCGATGTCGAAATCGCCGCTCAACGAAAGTAACGCTACACCGACAAACGTCATCCCCGCCGCGAGGAATACGCGCCTCATTGGGCGTTCTCTAAACACAATCCAACAAATAAACGGCACCATCACAGCTTGAGTATTGCCTAAAAACGCATTAATCGATGGCGTTGTGTATTGTAACCCGACCGATAGCAAAAAGAAGCAAGCGGCAAGAAATATGCCCAGAATACTGCCAACTCTCCACTCTCGCCCGGTAATCTTCGGATAATGTCTGCCATAGATCACACTCAAGCAAAGAACCGCGAAGAAAAAACGCCAAAAGGTTATCTGATACGGATTGTATCCCCAGTCCAATAAGTATTTCACACCGATAAACCCGCCGCCGCCGATACACGCGGCAGCAAGCAGCATCAAACTTCCTTTATCTTTCATCTTGTAACGCTCTTCTCAACAAATCGAATGCTTGATATGTCGCTCTTTCCCTGATTCTATTACGTTTGCCTGCATAACGGAATTCATGAACCATCTGCTTTCCATTATAAAAAATACCGATATATACCAGTCCAACCGGCTTACTATCCTCTCCGCCATCCGGACCCGCAAGCCCGGTAGTGGCGATACCAACCGTGGCGCCGCTTGTTTTTGCAATGCCTTCCGCCATCTCTGCCGCCACTTCGGCACTAACCGCGCCGAACCGATCCAGCGTTTCCTTCTTCACACCCAAACGCCTCATCTTCGCCTCATCAGAGTACGTCACACAACCTTCCAAAAACACATCCGACACACCCGAAACCTCAACCAGCTTTGCCGCAATCATACCGCCGGTACAAGATTCCGCTACCGCCAGCAGTGCGTTCTTCTCCATCAACAATTGTGCTACGACACTTTGAATATCCGTTTCTCCTTCAGCATAAACCGCCTCTCCCAAGCGCTCACGCAATTTCTCAGCCACCGGCGCAATCATTTCCATGGCTTCCTCTTCGTTCTTCGCCTTGGCAGTAATTCGCAAAATGGCTTCTGTGTCTTTCGCATAGGGTGCAATGGTCGGATTTGTTTGTGCATCAATCAAATCCTTAACCAATGTTTCCATCTTGCTCTCACCAACGCTTGCGACACGCAACACTTTAGAAACAAACGTATAATTCTGTTTTTTCATTAAATATGGCTTCACCTGATTTTCAAACATCGGAACAGTCTCCTTCGGCGGCCCGGGGAGCATAACAATCATCTTATCCTCTTTTTCAATAATAATTCCCGGTGCTGTTCCATTTTCATTGTACAACACGGTACCATGATTTTTCGGTACCAACGCCTGTTTCATATTGTTTTCTGTCATCTTTCTTCCAATGCCATCAAAAAATACTCGAATCTGGCTCAATGCTTTCTCATCAAGCACCAGCTCTTCCTCAAAGTATTCTGCCGCTGTCTCTTTTGTCAAATCATCTTCTGTCGGCCCAAGTCCACCCGTGGTGATGATTAAATCCGCTCTGGAAAAAGCGTGGAAAATCGTATCCTTCAAGCGCTTCGGATTGTCTCCCACTACTGTCTGATAATATACTTCAACCCCCAATACCGCCAACTCCTGCGCCAAATACTGTGCATTTGTATTTAAAATATCGCCCAAAAGCAACTCTGTCCCTACCGCAATAATTTCTGCCCTCATTTTATGAACCTCCTTGCATTTCGCATGATTTACCTGTTTTCTATTGTATTCTTTTCCATTCAGATTTCCAAGTGTTTTTTACAAATAAAAAAGACTTTAAACGCATCACGCCCAAAGCCAATTCGATTTTCATCTTCTATTCCGTTTCTGTCTCTGATAAAGAAGCCGTCTCCATAGCTTCTCCTTCGCACACAGCTATATTCGCGTTCGTACTCTTTTTGGCAACTGCCAAATTAATCAGCATAATTGCGCCTAAGACCAAAATAATTCCAAAAACCCTGCGTCCTGTCAGCACCTCATGAAATATCAGCGCACCCAAAACAATGGCTTCGATCGGTTCAAACACACTAATGATAGCCGCCTTTGCCGAACCGATATATTTGATACCCATAGATAGTGCTATAGCGCCAATAGACGTCGTAAATACAGCCAACGCACCAATACCCAGCCAACAAGGCAACGGCAAATCTATCGTCAATTCACCCCGCGACAACGAAAAAATAAAAAAGGAAATTCCCGCAAATACAGTGGAGTATGCCCCAATCACAAAACTGTCCAACTCCATAACCGCTTTTCTGCCGAGGCATAATAAATACACAGCATTGCTGATTGCAGCACCAAAACATAAGACGATTCCAATCAAATTCATTCTAAAATCGTCTAGCGTCAACGTCAATAAAATGCCCACGAATGCAAGCACCAAGGCAATCGTCTGCACCTTGCCCGCCCGTTCTTTAAATAACACAACACCCAATATGTTCACCATGAACGGATACGTATAAAAAATCATAATCTGCACACCAATCGGAACATATAAAAGTGCGCTAAAATATAGCTGCGTCGTCAAAAAATGTGCTACCCCGCCGATAACAATCATCATAATCAACTGGTCTTTTCGCAATCGAATCTTTAAATCTTTACGAAACAGAAAAATATACGCCCATAGAAGAATGGACGCAATCAAAAACCGCCACGCCAAAACGCTACTCACCGCTACATCATATTGATACATAAACTTCGCAATCAACGGCGCCGCGCCAAAGCAGGCCGCCGCCAAAAGTGTAAGCCATACACCCTTTGTCTTTCCTGACATGATTTTATCCTCTTAGTACTTGCTTGTTCTTGACAATGTAATCCACACCGGAAATAATCGTAAAAAATACTGCAAAAGCCACTAAAGTCCCCTCGACCATATCCATTGGAGCAAAGGGTAGCTGCAAAAGCACCACAATAATCATAATCATTTGCATGGCCGTCTTTACTTTTCCCCACCAACTCGCAGCCATAACAATATTCGCCTCCATGGCAAGGGTGCGAAAACCCGTGATGGTAAACTCTCGTGCTAAAATCACAATTACCACCCAAGCAGATAAATTTCCCAAAGCAACCATAGATACCAAAGCAGACATAACCAATAACTTATCTGCCAATGGATCCATAAACTTGCCAAAATTGCTAACCATATTATATTTTCTTGCGATAAACCCGTCGAAAAAATCCGTTACAGAGGCAACAACAAAAATCCCTACTGCCACATAACAGTTCATTGGCTCCGGCATCAAAAACAAGACCCCTATAAACACAGGAATCAAAATCACCCGAAGCATCGTCAATTTATTCGCCAAATTCATCTCCATAAACCACATCTCCCATCAGGTCGTAATCTCCGGCTTCTCGGATACGTACCTCCGCAAAATCACCGGTGTACAATTCTTCCTCCGAAGAAATAAATACCAATCCGTCAATATCAGGTGCATCCCGTCTCGTTCTACCGCAGAAAATTTCCTCTTTCGGAAGTTTACCTTCCACAAGAACAGACATCACCTTGCCCACCTCTTTTTGACAAAGCCGTGCGGCAATCCCTTTTTGAATATCCATAATATATGCTCTGCGCTGTTCCTTCACATCCTCATCAATTTGGCCGTCCAGCTCTGCCGCAGGCGTTCCTTCTTCTCTCGAATAGGAAAATACACCCAAGCGGTCAAACTGTAGCTCTTTCACAAATTCTTCCAATTCGTCAAAGTCCTCTTGACTCTCACCCGGAAATCCTACAATCAATGTTGTACGTATGGCAATATCAGGCATGGCCTTACGCAAAGCGGCAACCTTTTCTTTGATGAGCGCTTGTGAGCTTTTCCTCCCCATGCGCTTCAAAACACGATTCACGCCGTGCTGAATCGGAATGTCAATATAATGACAAACTTTTTCACAGCGCGCCATGGTATCAATGGTTTCCTGCGTCAGTGTTTCCGGATAGCAATATAACAACCGGATCCACGCAATACCATCGACTTTATTTAGCTCTTCCAATAATCTATGCAATTGCGGCTCACCATATAAATCCCGCCCATAAATCGACGTATCTTGTGCCACAATAACCAATTCTTTTACACCTTGCCGCGCTAATATTGTTGCTTCTTCAACGAGACTTTCCAGCGTTCGGCTTCTATGCCTGCCCCGCATCTTCGGAATAACACAATAGGTACAGTGGTTGTCACAGCCCTCAGAAATTTTCAGATACGCATAATATGGAGCCGTGGACAGTACGCGCAGTTTTCCATTCTCTTCATCCATCCGTTGATGGATGTCCTGAAAATACTCCAAACGATGCTCCCCGCCCAAAATCTCCTCGGCAACTTCCGCAATCTCCTCATATGCCGCCGTTCCGACAATCGCATCTACCTCCGGCAACGCATCGAAAAACTCATCTTTGTAACGCTGACCAAGACAACCCGCAACAATCAATCCCTTGCATTTTCCTGTTTTCTTGTATTCTGCCATCTCCAGAATCGCTTCGATACTTTCCTCTAGGGCGTCTTTAATAAAACAACAAGTATTCACTACGATAATATCCGCCTCAGACTCGTCAGCAACAGCATGAAAGCCCTTATTTCTCAAAATTCCCAGCATAACCTCGCTATCCACGCGATTTTTATCACACCCCAGAGAGGTAAACGCAACCGTACCCTTCATACTGCCTCCTATTTCCATTCCTCAAAATCATTCGTTTTGTAACCGTGCCGCTGTCAAACAATTTTTCATCAACATAGCAATCGTCATCGGACCAACACCACCGGGAACGGGCGTGATCGCTCCTGCAATTTCCCGAACTCCCTCAAAATCCACATCGCCGCAGAGTTTCCCCTCTGCGTTTCGATTCATTCCTACATCAATTACAACCGCGCCGGCCTTTACCATATCTGCCGTCACCGTGTTCACTTTCCCTGTCGCGCAAACCAAAATATCTGCCCGTCTGCAAGCTTCCGCCAAATTCTTTGTTTTGGAATGGCAAATGGTAACAGTTCCGTGCTCCCTGAGCAATAACATCGCTACAGGTTTTCCAACAATGTTGCTTCGTCCGATAATCACACACTCTTTCCCTGCGATATCATTTGCACTGCGCTTAATCAGCTCAATAATTCCGGCCGGTGTGCAGGGCAAAAACCCTCTTCCGCCTGTTTGCAGCAACCCGACATTCATCGGATGAAAACAATCTACATCCTTGTCATGACGAATGGAAAGAATCACCTTCTCTTCGTCAATATGCTTCGGAAGCGGGAGCTGCACCAAAATCCCGTGTATATCTTCCGCCTTATTCAGCACATCAATCAAGCAAAGCAATTCTTCTTGCGTCGTTTCCTCCGGCAATTCGTGGGAAACAGAACGAATCCCAACTTCCTCGCATGCCTTTTTTTTATTGTTTACATACACCTTTGAAGCGGAATTTTCACCCACAAGTACAACCGCAAGACAAGGCGCAATTCCTTGCGCCTCTAAGTCTCTGCTCTCTAATGCAACCTCTTGCTTTATTTGGGATGAAATCAACTTACCATCAATCAATTTCATAATGTCTCCTTAAAATAAGCCAATTACGTTTCCATTATCATCTATATCGATATTTAACGCCGCAGGTCTCTTCGGTAATCCCGGCATCGTCATAATATCGCCCAACAACACCACAATAAATCCCGCCCCGGCAGAAATACGCATTTCCTTTACCGTCACTTCGAACCCTTCGGGACGCCCCAATAATTTCGGGTCATCAGAAAGGGAGTACTGTGTTTTCGCAATGCATACGGGGAAATTCATAAATCCAAGCTTTTCAATCTGTGCCAAGTCCTTTTTCGCCTGCGCAGAATAATTAACCGAACCCGCACCATAAATCTCCGTGCAGACCTTCTCAATCTTCTCTGCGATGGATAAATCATCTTTGTATAACAGTTTGAAGCAACTTTCTTTCGTCTCCAACGTATCCAGCACCTTCTGTGCCAAATCCACACCGCCGTCGCCGCCATCTGCCCAAACTTTTGCAATCGCAAACGTCGCGCCCAGCGCTTCGCAATGCGCCTTCACAAATGCCACTTCTGCCTCTGTATCAGCAACAAAATGGTTTAATGTCACCACCACGGGCACACCGAATTTTTGTAAATTTTCAATGTGTTTCTCCAAATTTGCAATCCCTTTTTTCAAAGCCTCTAAATTTTCAACACTCAAATTCGCTTTATCCACACCGCCATTATACTTCATGGAGCGGATTGTTGCAACCAATACGACCGCATCCGGAGAGAACCCTGCTTTGCGGCATTTGATATCAAAAAATTTCTCTGCACCCAAATCTGCGCCGAATCCAGCCTCCGTCACAACGTAATCACCAAGCTTTAATGCCGTCTTCGTTGCGGATACACTGTTGCAGCCATGAGCAATATTCGCAAAAGGGCCGCCGTGGATAATCGCAGGCGTATTTTCCAGCGTCTGCACCAAATTTGGCTGCAGCGCATCCTTTAGCATGACCGTCATTGCGCCGTCTGCACCAACTTGTTTTGCCGTTACGGGTTCATCTGTATATGTATATCCAACAATGATTTGCCCCAGCATTTCTTTTAAATGTGTCAAATCGTTTGCGAGACAAAAAATCGCCATAATCTCCGATGCAACCGTAATTTGAAAACCATCCTCACGGGGTGTTCCATTCACCTTTCCGCCCAAACCGGATGTAATAAAACGAAGCTGTCTGTCATTTAAGTCCATCGCTCTTTTCCATGTGATTTTTCTTGGATCAATATTTAGCTCATTTCCCTGTTGAATGTGATTGTCTACCATTGATGCCAACAAATTGTTCGCCGTCGTGATTGCATGTAAATCCCCCGTAAAATGAAGATTGATGTCCTCCATCGGCACAATCTGCGCATAACCTCCGCCCGCCGCGCCGCCTTTCATACCCATACAAGGCCCAAGAGAAGGCTCCCTTAAGCAAGCCACGGCATTTTTTTCAAGTTTTTGCAATGCTTGTGTCAATCCCACAGTCACTGTTGTTTTTCCCTCTCCCGCAGGGGTCGGGTTCACCGCCGTTACCAAAATCAACTTGCCGTTTGGCTTATTTTCGATTTCCTTTAAATACTTCGCACTGATTTTTCCCTTGTACTTTCCATAACACGCCAAGAATTCCTCGGGAATCCCCGCTTTCGCCGCAATGGTTGTAATGGGTTCCATTTTACATTCCTGTGCAATCTGCAAATCTGTCTTCATCTGTAAAACTCCTCTCCAATTCAAATGGTTTTTGAATCCCGGATTGTCGAAAAAAAAGCCAACAATCCGAGCATTACGCCCAGACGGTCGGCTTTCCAGCTGTCATACTCCACGTGGTTAACTCCACTTCCGTCAGTCATATGACTCTGAAAAAATCGTACTATATCCTTTTGATTTTGTCAACATTACTTAGAAATTTAATCCTCTTTTTCAGTAGGCACGATATGCATATTTTCCCATTCTGTTTGCGTAAGCAAAACCCGGCGCGGTTTGCTGCCCTCTTCCGGACCAACCATTCCCCGCCGCTCCAAATCATCCATCAATCTGGCCGCACGATTATAGCCAATTCGAAATTGCCGCTGCAACATAGAAACCGATGCTTTTTCTTTCGCAATAATCAACTCCACTGCATCTTCAAAAAACTCGTCCTCGTCCTCTCCGCCGCCGTTTGATTGTGCCGCAGATGTGATTTTATCAATGGTCTCTTGTGTGTACTGAGGGCGTCCGGTTTTCTTCAAAAATGAAACGATGCTTTCCACCTCAGCATCCGTAACAAATGCCCCCTGCAAACGAGACGGCTTATTCTGTCCTGTAGGATAGAACAGCATGTCACCTTTGCCAATCAATTTCTCCGCACCGACCATATCCAAAATCGTTCTGGAATCGATACCAGAGGACACCGCAAATGCCAGACGAGATGGTATATTCGCTTTGATCACGCCCGTAATGACATCAACAGATGGCCTTTGTGTTGCGATAATCAAGTGCATGCCCGCCGCACGAGCCATCTGTGCCAAACGGCAGATAGAATCCTCCACCTCTCCCGGCGCCGCCATCATTAAATCCGCCAACTCGTCGATGATGATTACAATTTGCGGCATTTTTCCTTTTTCGTCGCCATTTTCATCCATCATTGCGTTAAACCCTTTGATGTCGCGCACACCGTGAGCTGCAAAATCATTATATCTCTCCAGCATCTCCCGCACTGCCCACTTCAAAGCAGACGCAGCCTTTTTGGGGTCTGTCACAACCGGAATCAGCAAGTGCGGAACACCGTTGTAAACACTCAACTCGACAACCTTTGGATCAACCAGCAGCAACTTAACCTCTTTTGGATCTGCTTTATATAAAATGCTCGTAATCAATGTATTGATACATACACTCTTACCGCTGCCTGTCGCTCCCGCAATCAATAAGTGCGGCATTTTCGCAATATCCGTCACCATCGGATTCCCCGCAATGTCCTCACCCAAAGCAAATGCCACCTTCGAGGCATGATTTTTAAATGTATCACTCTCCAAGACTGTCCGCAAATATACAGACTGCGTTTCCGCATTGGGCACTTCGATACCCACTGCCGCTTTGCCCGGAATCGGCGCCTCGATACGAATACCGCTTGCCGCCAAATTCAGCGCAATATCATCCGCGAGATTCACGATTTTGCTTACTTTCACACCCTGACTCGGAGATAGCTCATATCTGGTTACTGTCGGGCCTTTATTAATTTGAATAACCTTTGCCTCTACCCCAAAACTCTTCAATGTTGATTCCAGTTTTTTTGCGTTCGCCAACATCTCTGCCTTGGAATCACCGCCTATGCCCATTTTTGGATCTTCACCCAACAAATCAATCGGCGGATATCGATAGGGAATCTCCTCCTCCGCAGGTTCTGCCGGAGTAAATTCTTCTTCTGCCGCTTTTTCTTCCTCGGCCGTCACTTCATCGGCTTTCGGTTCTTCTGCATACACTTCATCCATCGCGGAAAGCGGCACATCGTCCGCAACTCCCTCGCCAAATGCATCGTCCAAATCACCAATGAGTTCTTCCTCACCAAAAGGAAGCTTTTCGACAGCATATGTTCCCGTATTCATGGCGCTTCCCGAATCTGCCAAAATGATCGGTATCTCTTCAATCTCGGCCATCTTGTCCAAATCAAGCTCCGCATCGGACATCGGCTGCGCATGAACCATTACCGGGATCTCTTCTTTAGCTTTCGGCATATCTTTCTCAGCATCAACTACAAAATCGAAAATCGGCTTTGCCGGCACTCGCTCCTTCAACTTCTTTTTCGGAAACAATGTCGCCTCAACAACAGGTGCTTCCGCCGGTGCCGCCTCCTCCAACTCAATATTAAAATCCTGCTTTTTCTTCACCTTTGCTTTGTATCTGGCAGCACGCCCTTCTTCTGCCAGCTCCATTTGGCGGATTTCTTCCGCTTTATTTTTAATTCGTTCATTACGAATTTTCTTCTTTACCTTCCCGCGCTCCATCAAGTTACCGATGGCATACAGCAATGACTTTCCTGTGGACATAACAACAGAAATCACCATCAACGCCAAGAGAATAATCACACTGCCCAATGTATCCAACACGCTATGCAGCAATCCACCCAACAATCCGCCGATAAAACCACCATTCCCAAGCGTTCCCTGATGATAATACATAGACATCCGCTCCATCCTGCTTGCCGTCTCCGACACCTGAATGGGATTGATTAAATGCGCAGCACAGGCAACACAACTCAAAAACAATACAGCACCCAGCGCTCTTGCCACAGGCCACTTTCTCTCCTGATCGACTAAAAACCAAATGCAGTAGCAAATAACAAACAGCGGCAGCAAAAGCCCGCCAAATCCGAATAAGCCTTTACAAACAGCACTGAAAAGACCTCCAATAATGCCCATCTTATCTGTCAATACACTAATCAAAGCAACCACAGAAATCAATACAATCAATAACAGTATAATTTCATCAATAATCGTGTCTCCAAACCGAGTTTTCCCCTGCGCCACCTGCGTTGTCTGTTTTTTACTCCCGGATGATTTCTTTCCATCGGTTTTCGCAGAAGTTTTCTTTTTTGTGGTCTTTTGTTCCGCCAAACTACTCACCTCTTCTATATTCTCCCCCAAAGGTTGTTCTTCTAAATACAATATAATATTATACTACAAAAACCTGTCAAACGCATCATTTTTTTCACCCACATTCCCTCTGCCGCCGAATGTTTGCTTTTTCTTTCTTGCCGCATTATAATGGTAACTACAAATTGTCGGAATGGTAACTTAAAAGAATAAAATACGTCCAGAATAGTTTGATTTTCACAACATCAATGACCTTCTTCGCAAAAAGGAGATATACTTTCGCTTGTGCAGCTTTCTCTTTGCACATCCCTTTCGCGAACAAAAGGCATAGATATCACCAGTCTGGAAAAATGCAAATTTGTTTGTTTCCGAAAAAACATCGGCTAACACAAGCAGATGCCGCAAGAAAATCAGGTAATATCCAGCATTGTACCGAATCGTCAAATCAAATATTCCAAAAATCGTAATTTCTTTTGGTACCGCACCGCCTATGGAGAATATTGTTTACTTAAGGAGGATAAGAAATGAAATATGATGGTGATAAGTTCAACCTGAAAGCCATTGAAACAGTGGCTTCCTTGATGGTTGCCGCTGCAAAAACCGCCCCGAAAGGCTGTGGGCGGGAGAGTATGGAAACCTATGTGATTGATGGTGCGGAAAAAGATGCCCTCGTGGCGGAAATGCGTCGTTTCGGCGAAGAAACCAAGCAAGCGTTTTATCTAAGAGATGCAGGTAATATTGAAAAATCCGCCTGTGTCGTACTCTTTGGCGCTGTCGACTCTTACCGCGGATTACCGCATTGCGGCTATTGCGGTATGGATGATTGCTTCGGCGCAAATAAAAGCGGTGCACATTGCGCCTTTTCCGTTGGTGATTTAGGCATTGCGATGGGTTCCGCTGTATCTGTTGCCGCGGCACACCACATCGATAACCGCATTATGTTCTCTGCCGGAAAAGCGGCATTGGCTCTAAAATATTTTTCTGAGAAAGTATTCCTGGCATATGGTGTGCCTCTTTCCATCTCTGAAAAGAGCCCCTTCTTCGACCGTCCGGATACACCACCTGCGTCCCAAAACGGATGCAACGCAAAATAAATAAAATAATAATCGCCATTTAGGTCAAAACACAGTCCTAAATGGCGATTTCTTTCTATCTGGTCTCGCTTCATTTTTCGACACAAAAACATCCGCTCCCGCTTTTAGAGAAACTCCGGCCACCAACAACGTGGGTATCCATACTCTTATTGCACGCTCGAACGATTTCACCGTATATCGAAGCTCTTTCCATATCCATATGTCGTTGCGAATCTTATCAACACGCCGCCAGGAATACCTGCTCACCATCTGTCTGCATCCATCATTCATCCTAACCGCAGCGATATGCACTTCTTCCTCTCGTCAGAGTAATTGAAAAGTAAATGAACGGCCAACACACTGCCAACGCAAAGCGTTTCTAATTCCATTTCCAGACCTAACTTCGCCGTCCATTTTCGTTTTTATTAGAGAAACATTTATCATCGCGCACTTTTCTCATTCTGTCTTTGTTTCAATGACAATCCGATTACTGTGCCAAGTATAAGCACAAATCCCACAAAATCCATCGCGTGAAAATTCGAGCCCAAAAACATAAATGAAACAACAATCGCTACCACTGGTTCAATCGTTGCCAAAAGACTGGCTAAAAGTGGCCCTACCATACTGACACCCTTTAAATACAAGGAAAACGCCACCGCCGTTCCGACAATAACCACACCCAAAATCGCCAAAATCATCTTCCCATTCCAAGCCAGTTCCACCTGCCATGGACGAACAATCACCCACATCATAACGCCGGAAATCAACATCGCGAACCCGACAACGACATATATCCCATATCGATTCACCATATCACCGGCAAGAAAATTATAAAGCACAGCACCCACCGCGGAACCCAAACCAAACAGCAGCGCTCTTGTGCTTAAAGACATACTGGAAAAATCTCCGTGCGTACTTAATAATACTGTCCCTATCAGCGCACATGCAATCGCAACGCTCTCGTAGCGTTTGGGCGCACGCTTCTCTCTGAAACAAAGAACACCCAAAATCAACACGCAGGATAAGGATTGAAGCACTGTCGCCGTCCCTGCATTGGAATACTGGATTGCCGCAAAATATGTATACTGACAGGCAAGCACCCCAAAAAGCGAAAATATAACCAGCCTTTTTCTGTCATCAGCATTCCGAAATATTTGAACTATCTCCCGCTTTTGCTGAACAAAACCAAGGCTCACCAACAACGTGCCCGCCAATAAGAGCCTTACTGCCACCAACCATTCCGCATAAATCTCCGTCTCTTGAAACAAGTACTGCCCAAAACAGCCGGAAATACCCCAACAAATGGCACCGGCCAAGGTAATCAAAATACCCGACATTTTCTCATTCTGCATACTTTCACCTCATGAATACACCCTATATCTAAATAAATCGGCACTTGATCGTTCTTCAACCTCTTAGATACTAACAATACTATTTTTTTACAGAAAAAACAATCCCTGCATATAATTTATCATACATAAAAACATTCCAAACGAAAAAGCCTTATGCACTATAAGGCTTCTGTCTCAAAATTTCTCAGAAGGCTTTCTGCAAAATCCGGACTTCTTTCGCCGAGAACCATATAAATACTTCTGCCACGCAAACTCTCATTTCGGCTTTTGAAAAGTACATCTTCTGACACGCCTATCAAAGCCATTTTTCTTATTGCACGTCGTATCCTCTTTCCTGCAAAGATACCAATAACTTTGTACAATGCTCTTTATTCCTTGTTTCGACCGTTATGTCAACAATACACTTCCCAACGGGAATCTTTTCACCAATACGGCCATGACTAACACTGAAGATATTTCCGCCTTCTTCGGCAATAACCTGTAGCAAACCAATCAATTGTCCGGGTTTATCCATCATCGTCACAGAAACTTGTGTCAACCGGCCATTTACGTGCAATCCTTTGCTAATCACGCGATCGAGCATATTGATATCCACATTTCCGCCCGAAATAACACAAACCGTTTTTTGGCCCTTAATATCCACTTTATTGTGCATCGCAGCAGCCACGCTCACTGCTCCGGCGCCTTCTGCCACCATCTTATGCTTCTCCAACAATAACAGTATCGCCGAAGCAATCTCTTCTTCGCTCACCGTAACAATGCCATCCACGTATTTTTGACACATAGCAAAAGTCAAGTCCCCCGGTTGCTTTACCGCAATCCCATCCGCCATCGTACTGACATCAGCAAGACATACAGCCTTTCCTCCGGCAATGGATTTTTGCATAGAGGGTGCGCCCTCTGCCTGTACACCATATATCTTACAGCCGGGCTTCAAACTTTTAATGGCACAGGCGATACCGCCAATCAGACCACCGCCGCCAATCGGAACAAGCACAACATCAACATCTTCCAATCGCTCAAGGATTTCAAGCCCGACCGTACCTTGCCCCGCCATGACATATTCATCATTAAAAGGATGCAGAAACGTATATCCTTTTTCTTTTTGTAATTCAACTGCTTTCACCGCCGCGTCGTCGTACACACCCGGCACCAGGACAACCTCCGCTCCGTAGCCTCTCGTTGCCTCAACCTTCGCCATGGGCGCACCTGAGGGCATACAAATCACAGCAGGAATACCCTTCTTTTGTGCCGCCAAAGCGACGCCTTGTGCATGGTTTCCGGCCGAGCAGGCAATCACACCGCTCATTGCCTCTTCTTTCGTTAGGTTCGCCGTTTTGTAATAAGCGCCTCTCAATTTAAAAGAACCTGTAACCTGCATATTCTCACATTTAATAAACACCTGCGCATCCGGATTAATAAAATCCGATGAAAATAACGGTGTCACACGTGCCACATCTGTCAATACCTTTTTCGCATCTTGAATCATTTCTAAAGATACCATATGCTCACACTCCCGAGTTTTCATACCAAAGACAATTGTTCGTTTTCGTCCACCATTCAGATACAGACACATTATATGCCCATTTCACCTGTGCGTCAATATGTTTCTCGCACGCGAATCACTGATTATATATGCCTCGCGCCTGATGCATCCGGCAAAATCATCAATTCTCTCACTGCTGTTCGCTGCCTGATTGCGCAAAGCGTCCGACAACTCTATCTTCTTTGTAAACAATCACTCAAAACCCTGCCACTTCTTACCCCTTGAAATCCATTCGCTCTCCCCATATATCCGAAAGGTTCTTTCACATACAGACAACAAAAAAATGGCTATATCCCCTAGTATATAGCCATCGTTTCCTTTTTATTAAGAAGCATTCACTCTTCTCGCCGTTTTTCTTTTTCTCATACGCTGCAAAGGCTGTCTATTTTCATTATATACATATGTTGCCTCTGCCGTACCCTCCACAACCGCAGCCGTGATGATACATTTTTCCACCGTTGTCTGCAAAGGAATTTCATACATAATCGGATTAATAAACTCCTCCAGAATCGCCCGCAANCCTCTGGCACCTGTTTCNCGTTCCATGGCTTTCTTCGCGATACATCTCAATGCGTCCTCTTCAAANTCAAGAATNACGTCATCTAAAGCAAANAGNTACTCGTACTGCTTTGTCAATGCATTCTTTGGTTCCTTCAATATATGCACAAGCGCATCTTCGTCCAAATTGTCCAACGTAACCGTCACTGGCAATCGGCCGACAAACTCAGGGATTAAGCCATATTTCAATAAATCCTGAGGCATCAAGTCACGAAGCAGTTCACTCTCCGCTTTATCAACCCTCGTACTGATTTCTGTACCAAAACCAATAATCTTGCGACCCATACGGCTTTGAATAATCTTTTCAATTCCTCCAAAAGCGCCGCCGCAAATGAACAAGATATTCGTTGTGTCAATCTGTATAAATTCCTGGTGCGGATGCTTTCTGCCGCCCTGTGGCGGAACACTGGCAACCGTGCCCTCAAGAATCTTCAGCAACGCCTGTTGCACACCTTCTCCGCTGACGTCTCTGGTAATCGAAACATTTTCGGATTTTTTGGTGATTTTATCAATCTCATCAATATAAATAATACCTCGCTCCGCCCGCTCTACGTCGTAATCTGCCGCCTGAATGAGCTTCAACAAAATATTTTCCACATCCTCGCCTACATAGCCTGCCTCCGTCAAACTGGTGGCATCCGCAATCGCAAAAGGCACATTCAAAACCTTCGCCAATGTCTGCGCCAACAAGGTTTTTCCTGTACCCGTTGGGCCAACCAGAAGAATATTGCTCTTTTGCAATTCTACATCTTCCGCTTTGATATCCATATATATCCGTTTATAGTGATTGTATACCGCTACCGCCAATACCCGCTTTGCCGTTTCCTGACCAATCACATAATCATCCAGCGTTTCTTTCACTTCTTTGGGCTTCGGCACACTAAAGTCATCGTCCCTATCCGCAAAAACATCGAACTCTTCATCTATAATATCTGCACAAAGATCAATACACTCATCACAAATATAAACGCTGGGTCCCGCAATCAGCTTTCGTACCTGCTCTTGCGTCTTGCCACAGAAGGAACAACGTAATTTATTTAAGTCATCCGTTTTTCCTGCCATCTTTCTCCTCACTCCTTCGCCTGAGGTTTTGTAATCACATCGTCAATGAGACCATATGTCTTCGCTTCCTCAGCTGTCATAAAATAATCTCGCTCTGTATCTCTTGTAACCTCTTCTACCGTCTTGCCTGTGTTTTTAGCAAGAATCTCATTCATTTTCTTCTTGGTGCGCAAAATATGCTCTGCCTGAATCTGAATTTCCGTTGCCTGTCCCCGCACACCGCCGCTCGGCTGGTGAATCATGACCTCGGCATTCGGCAAACAGTAGCGTTTGCCCTTTGCGCCGCCCGCAAGCAAAAACGCCCCCATACTTGCTGCCATACCGATACAAATTGTTGATACATCCGGTTTGATATACTGCATGGTATCATAGATTGCCATCCCTGCCGTAATCACACCACCCGGACTATTGATATATAGGCTGATATCCTTGTTCGGATCCTCTGCTGCCAAAAATAATAGCTGGGCAACCACCAGACTAGCCGTCACGTCATTCACATCTTCGCCAAGGAAAATAATTCTATCCTTGAGCAATCTGGAATAAATATCATAAGAACGCTCACCTCGATTGGTTTGCTCCACTACCATCGGCACTAAACTCATATGAACTCCTCCATTCCATCCATTTGTTTTTGTCGTACTATAAGTTCGAAATAGGCACAGAAATTCTGTGCCTATCCTGTATTTCTTACGCATTCACCTCTGTAATGACTGCTGTATCTTCAATTAACTTCATCGCAGCTCTTACCAACATGTCCTTCTCTAAAGCGTCTTTATCTTCTTCGCGGAACATATTCAACATGGACTCTTCATCAATACCATAGCTTTCGCCGTATTTTATGATTTCAGCTTTCAATTCATCCGCCGGAACCGTCAATCCCTCTTCTGTTACAATCGCCTCAAGCATGAGTCTTGCATCCACACTCTTCACACTTGTATCTTTGAAGTTTTCTCTCAATTCTTCCTTCGTTGTTCCCATGTACTGGCAATATATATCCAGAGATAAACCCTGACGGCCGATATTTTCCTCAAAATCTTTGACCATGCCGTCGATTTTGTTATCATACATAACTTGAGGTACTTCCATCTCGCAATTCGCAATGGCCGCATCCAAAAGCCTGTCACCTAGAATCTGTGCCGCTTTTTCTTCCTTTGTTGCTGTCAGCTTTTCCAAAATACTTGCTTTATATTCATCCAATGCAGAGAACTCGGAAACATCCTCTGCAAATTCATCGTTTAACTCAGGCAATTCTTTTGCCGTCAACTTCTTCAATTCAATGGCAAAAACAGCTTCTTTTCCGGACAAATCAGCTGAATGGTATTCTTCCGGGAATGTCACATTGACATCAAAAGCTTCGCCAACGCTATGTCCAACGATCTGCTGTTCAAAACCAGGGATGAACTGATTGCTTCCCAATTCCAAATCATGATTATCACTCTGTCCGCCATCAAAAGGTACGCCATCAACACTGCCTAAATAAGAAATCGTTGCTGTATCACCAAGCTGTGCCGCTCTATCTGCCACATCAACTTTTCTCGCATTCTTCGCACGCACATCTTCCAATTCGGCCATGACTTCTTCATCTGTCACTTTGACCGCATCTTTTTCTGCCGCAAGACCTTTGTATTGACCCAGCTTTACCTCCGGTTTCACCGTAACATCAATGATAAACTTTGCACCTTTACCCGATTCAATATAATCCATATCCAAAGTCGGTGTTGCAACAACTTCTAATCCCAGTTCCTTTACTGCTTTTTCATATTCCTCCGGAAAGATATGATTCACCGCATCTTCATAGAAAAACCCTTCTCCATACTGTGCCTCAATCATTTTTCTGGGCACTTTACCCTTGCGGAATCCTGGAAGAGAGATTTTATTTTTATTTTTCGTATATGCATGTTGTAAACCTGCTTCCAATACCTCCGGACTTACCTCAAAAGAGAATTTAACTTCTGTTTTTTCTTTACTCAATAATGTTGCATTCATATTATGATGCTCCTCCTTCATTCTATTTCTATGACAATGGATATCTTTGTTTTCACTCTCCAATTGTCGTCCTTTTTCCATTTGCACTTCCTCTATTTCCGCGCAATCAAAAGATATTATAGCATATCCCCTATCCAAAATCTACTATTTTAAAGCAAAAATAACGACAGAACACAAAAAACATCGCTAAAATATTTCTATTTCCGCATCTATGAATTCCGCCTGTGTATGTGTTTCCATAAATCGCAAAATCGTCTGTATCATACTGTCTGCATGCCGCCGTTCATTGCTTATGCAGGCAAATCCTATCACAATTGTCTTATGCTCATCCTGTTTGTCTACCTCTGCTATAGAAACATGAAATTTATTTCTCGTACGTTCAATCAGGCTTTTGACAACCATGCGTTTCTCCTTTAAGCTGCCGACCCATTCCGCACGAAATACCACTTCACAAACGCCAATAATCATCTCCGCTTCCTCCCTTTTGCCCGGCGAGGTTCATTTACGCATAGCAAGCTCTGCCAATCTTATCTGTAATAATTCATATGCCGCATCCGCATCATCTATCCCCAACACAGCCTCTTCCATGGGGCACATACCTGTATTGTTACGATTGATAATAAATGCCACTTGATTATCATACGATATCTGTACCGCACTATTCATTAATACCGCATATGCGTGCTTACTGATAACCTTAGCATATAGCGTTGCTACCCGGCCTTTTATCAACAGCAATGCCGCCGCTTTTCCGATTACCTTATCCGCAACGGCCGCGCCCCTTAGTATCTCCGGATTCTCCCACAGTATTTCCATAATAGGCGCAATACCCTTCTTCTGCGACGAATACACTTCGTCATCCGCACCAACCGCTGCAAATGTCAGCGCTTCTTCCTCAAACAGAACTTCCTTCGCTTTATCCAGTCGACTCATCTAATTTCCCTCTCATCTCCAAATATATCTCTCAATAACTTCCCAAATCCGCCCATACTTTGTGCATATCCTTCGCAATTTCAATCCTCTGAGGACATTTCGCCTCGCACACACCGCATCCCACACATTTATTCGCTCTTACCCTTCGGCTGACGTTCATCCACGAGAAACGAATGGGCTCAAATCCCTGATACATATGGTACGTGTTCCAATTTTTAAAGTTTGCCGGAATATCTACTCCCTGAGGACAGGGCATACAATACCTGCATCCGGTACAAGAATTTTGTATCCTTGTTTCCAATATTTGTCTTGTCTCATCAATAACAAGCTTTTCCTTGTCATTCAACGCCACAAACGGCGAAAAAGTCTTTAAATTGTCCTTCACCTGATCCATCGTTGACATACCGCTTAAAATCACCTTCACATTAGGCAAATTCGCCACATACCTCAATGCATAAGAAGCAATACTTTCGTCCTTGTCGAGTGCATGAAATTTCTCATTCATATCATCGGCAAAATTAGCCAGCGCACCGCCTCGAATAGGCTCCATAATCACAATCGGAATACCCAATTCCGTCGCCTGTTCATACCCTTTCATGCCCGCCTGTTCCTCTGTGTCCATATAGTTTAGCTGGATCTGGCAGAAGTCCCACGGATAATACCGCACAATTTCGTCAAACACCTCGTACGAATCATGAAAAGAAAATCCAAAATAACGAAACTTCCCTTCTGCCCGTAATTCTTCCAGCGCAGAAATTACATCATGTCTCAAAACCACATCCCACTTCTTCCTATCCAGCGTGTGCAACAGATAAAAATCAATATAATCCGTACGCAAACGACGCAATTGCTCCTCAACAACCCTCCGCACATCTTCTCTGCTCTTTAGCGTCCAGACCGGTAATTTCGTAGCCAAAAAATAAGAAGAACGGGCATATCTCTCCAATGCCTTTCCAACAAATGGCTCACTTTGTTCTTCATGATAGAAATACGCCGTATCCATGTAATTCACACCATTCTCCATGGCATAATCAATCATCTCCTGAGACTTTGCTTCATCAATACTGCCATCCTCCATCAAAGGAAAACGCATGCAACCAAAACCCAACAATGATGTTTCAATCCCCAGCTTGTCCATCTTTCTCAACTCCATAAATGCTCCTCCTTATATCTCTCAAAAATCCCCTTCTGTAATCTCCAATGTTTATAACAAAAAATCGGTCTTGAATTACTCAAAACCGATTCTTACTAAGCGCGAGACGAGATTCGAACTCGCGACCCTCGCCTTGGCAAGGCGATGCTCTACCACTGAGCCACTCGCGCATATTCACTTACAGAATTATTTTACTCAAATTTCCACCGACTGTCAATACCCTCACAGAACCGAAAACATAAAAATAAAAAAGCGGTATCTTAAAGATACCGCTAAAGCGCGAGACGAGATTCGAACTCGCGACCCTCGCCTTGGCAAGGCGATGCTCTACCACTGAGCCACTCGCGCGTATGGTGCCCAGAGCCGGAATCGAACCAGCGACACGCGGATTTTCAGTCCGCTGCTCTACCGACTGAGCTATCTGGGCATAGGTCAAAAAGAAGTGCCCGAAACCGGAGTCGAACCGGTACGGGTGTTACCCCGCAGGATTTTAAGTCCTGTGCGTCTGCCAATTCCGCCATTCGGGCAAAGCGTTTCTTTTCAACTGCTTATCTAATATAACAAAGACACAAAAATTTGTCAATAGTTTTTTCACGGATTTTCTCTTATAAAAATCGGCTTATCTTCCTGCCATTTCGTATCCGTACCACATAGTCAGGATAATCTTTTCCTGTAAAATGAGACCGAATATTGAACACCACAATTGTGCTGCATATCAAGTCCTCGAGCATCTGTGTTGGCATGGACACCCTGCTGCCCAACGCGCTTCCGTCTTTCTCAATTGTCCGATTGCGCAGAACAAGCGGAGTAATAACTTCTTCACCGGCACTATAGCAAAACACGCCCTCGCCTCTCCCCCACTTCACCGCCTTTATTCCTAACTTTTTCGTTCTAAGGCATTCTCTAAGCGTCGAAAAAAGAGGCGGCAACCGCCGCCTCTCATTTATTTGTGGGATTCTTTCATCAATCTTATTTGTCAACTGTTGGAATATCATCATCAGACCAAGCGTCCATGTTATCATCCCAAAGATATTTCTTCGTTTCAGAAACAATAACGCCTGTTAATCCAAGCAAGGCAACTAAGTTCGGGAAAGCCATCATCGCATTCAATGTATCCGCAATATTCCAAACAAGGTCAAGAGCAGTAACACAACCGATAAATACAACGATTACCCAAGCGATACGGAAAGGCTTCAAGCATTTTGTACCAACCAAATATACCCAAGCTCTCTCGCCGTAGTAACTCCAACCAAGGATTGTCGACCATGCAAACGTAATCAAACCAATTGTCAATACAATAGGTCCAACTACCGGAATTGTGTTAAACGCCGCACTTGTTAAAAGACCGCCGTTCAAACCTTCCATACCTTCAGGGTTCTTAAGGATAGAGGAAACCAAAACCAAACCGGTCATTGCACATACAATGATTGTATCCCAGAATACGCCGGACATAGCAACCAATGACTGATGAACAGGGTTTCTCGTCTGCGCTGCTGCCGCTGCAATAGGTGCAGAACCCAAACCAGCTTCGTTCGTAAACAAACCACGTGCAATACCAAAACGAATTGTCATCATGATCGTAGTACCAACAAAACCGCCGCCTGCCGCTCTAGGTGAAAATGCGCCTTCAAAGATGATTCTAACTGTTTCACCAAGATAAGGTGCGTTGATAAATAAAATAATAGCACAACCAAGAATGTAGAAACCGGCCATGAAAGGAACCAGTGTTTCACAAACTTTAGCGATGGACTTAACGCCACCCAAAACAGCGAAACCTGTTGCTACCGTCAGAATAACGCCTGTTGCTACAGGAGGAACATTAAAGTTCTGCTCAACCATTGTTGCAATAGAGTTAGCCTGTGTCATATTACCGATACCGAAACAAGCAACACCGGCGAAAACTGCAAACAGTACGCCCAACCATTTTTGTCCCAAGCCTCTTTCCAAAGCATACATAGGACCACCAAGCATTGCGCCTTCTTTATCTTTCACTCTGTACTTAATTGCCACTAATGCTTCACCATATTTTGTAGCAATACCAAACAAACCTGTTAACCAACACCATAGCACTGCACCGGGACCACCAAGCGCAACCGCTGTAGCAACACCAACGATGTTACCTGTACCAATGGTCGCTGCTAATGCAGTTGCCAATGCGCCAAAGCCAGAAATGTCGCCTTCCGCTTCCTTGTCAGGTGTAACGGAGAGCTTGATTGCTTTGAATGTGTATCTCTGGATGAATTTTGTTCTGATTGTCAAGTACACGTGTGTACCAAACAAAAGAACCAACATCACAGGACCCCAAACAATGCCATTAACAGCATTGACAAAATTGTTTAATGCTTCCATATAATTCCCTCCCATAGATATGTAATGATAGAAGAATAATTTCAGGGTAGAATTGTCTGCCTTCTTTAAAAGAAACTCATTTTTCGTCCCACTCGAATATTTTTGTTTCTTTTATAAATCAAGAATTTTCCAACTCCATCACCATTTACTATTTTACTTGTTTTTTTGAAAAAAACAAGTGCTTTTTGTCCAACACTTTTGTATTCAAAATTTATTTAATTGTCGTTTTTAATAATTCGTATGCATTTTACACCCTGTTTTTGTGCTTATTGTATGAAATGTCGAATTTTTTTCCTGTCATCTGCTTTCTCCGCCCTGTAAAGACCTACAAATCGAATTCCTTCCAGTCTTTTACATACTGGAAGTTTTATACAAAAAAAAGAGGATTTCGTATGTTTGATATAAAAAACAACATTAATTTTACCATCATAATCCGGTTTATATGTATTTTGTTCATTCTGTATCGCAACGCCAAGAAAATAGGCAATTTTTTTATGTAGATTTTCGGGTTTAATTATCATACTGCGCCCACGAAATAAAAAGAGCGAGTCATCCCCTTCGTCATGCGGTTATTTAAAACCCCTCGCAGTCGACTATACTACATCACCTGCTCACATGCCTCAGAATCATTCGTCCCTCTTTTGCCGCAAGTACACAAGCGCACAAAAGAGAGTACAAAATCGGATGAACTCGCATCTCTCTGCCCATTTATTATTTCATGTTTTCCAAAAACTCAACCATATCCGACAGCCAATCGCCCTGCCACGCTTCCGCTCGCCCGCCATCACACCTTTGTGCAATACGCGGATCTATAGGCAATTTGCAGACAACCGGTATCTCATGACCCTTTGCAATCTCTTCAATATGGCTTTTCCCAAAAATATAATGCTCTCTATCGCAATCACTGCATTTGAAATAAGATAAATTCTCGACAATACCCAAAATCGGTATGTTCATGCGCTTTGCCATTTTGACCGCTTTGTCGACAATCATCCCGACTAACTCCTGCGGAGAAGTTACAACGATGATTCCATCAATCGCAATGGATTGAAATACAGTCAAAGGAACATCGCCCGTTCCCGGAGGCATATCGATAAACATATAATCTATCTCACCCCACCGCACATCTGTCCAAAATTGTTTCACCGTCTCCGCAATCAAGCACCACGCCAGATAACCGGATCCGTTTCGCTTTGCAGCATTAAGTTAACGGACATCATTTTTATCCCTGTTTTGCTGGTTGCGGGAATAATGATACCTTCACCGTCTCCATATACCTTTTGTGTAATGCCAAACGCTTTGGGAATAGACGGTCCCGTAATATCCGCATCTAAAATTGCCGTCTTGAATCCTTTTCTATTCATCAGCACTGACATCGAAGATGTCACCATAGACTTTCCGACGCCGCCTTTCCCGCTGACAATGGCAATTACACGCTTAACCTTGCTTCCAGAATTGGGCGAAACCAAAAAACCCGCCGGCCTTTTCGCGTCGCAATTCGAAGAGCAACCCTCACAATCATGAGAACAACTCATCTTTTACCCATCTCCTTTGTCTCTATCTATTTACGAACGTCCGCTTTCTTATGTCCATAACGCTTCATAAATAAACCGATTACCATAATTATTGCAAAAACAATCAGATAATAAATGATCGCGTCTCTGAGCGAAATGATTGCCGCCAATACCATAAACACACTGGCAAGAATACCCGCAACCGGTGCGATATAGCGGCGGAATGCGCCCAAATCATTCGCTTTCTTCATCTGCATAATGAAAATCGGAATATACATGGCATAAATCGTAATAATCGGCAACTCTGAACTATCAAAAGAAAACTTACCAAACCACGACACTTCCGTCAAGTTTGCTCCATAAAAGTATGACAACCACAAACCCGTCATCATCAATCCCAAAATTGCGGAATTTGTCGGCATGTTCGTCGTCTCATCTACCACTTTAAAAATATGAGGCATCGGCCCTTCATTCCTCGCCGCTATTGCATAAAATCCGCGAGTACATGCCAGCATCAGGCCATTTAAAGTACCCAAACAAGATATAACAACAAATATGAATAATAACGCGCCGCCTGCATTCGTAAACACCGTAGAGAATGCTATCTTTGCGCCGACCTCTCCGCTCGCCATGATGACACTATTCTCAACCGCGCCCGCAAGCCCGATATAGTACACCACGTATACGACCATAACAATGGCCGTTCCAATCATCAGCGCCAAAGGCAAGTTCTTTTTCGAATCTTTTAATTCCGCATTGATACTCGTCGCACAAATCCAGCCTTCGTATGCAAAACATGTACCGACNACTGCTGTAAAGAGCGGATTTCCGGTTGTCTCTTTTACGAGACCGCCTATGGCAAAATTTTCCACCAAAACGCCNCTTCGAAGACCATATATTGTTCCGACTACCGCCATCAAAAGTAATGGAATCAATTTGATTATCGTTGTGCTCACTTGCAATTTTCCCGCAAGTCTTGGCGACATCGCGTTAAGTACATAGCTTGTTATCAAAAATAATCCTGCCAAATTCATCGCCTGAGGTCCTACAATATCCCACCCCAGCAAAACACAGAAATAGCGGGCAGACACCCATGCCAAAACCGATGTCATCGCCGGAAAATAAATCGTTGCCATAAACCATGCAAAAAAATAACTGTACTTCTCACCAACCAAAACTTCTGCATAATCCACAATTCCATTGACTTTCTCATGCTTCGTAGCCATAATCGCAAAATTAAAAGCGCATATAATCATGACCGTACCGCCTAAAACCCAGGCCAAAAGCCCTTGCGGCAAATTTCCGTTAGTAGACAGCAACACTTTTTCCGCCTTAAAAAACACACCACTACCAATTACAATTCCCACAACCATGGCAATAGCAGTCAAAAGGCCATATCTCTTTTCCAGTTTCCCGTGCATTCCCTCTCTCCTCCGCTCTTTCGCATCAAAGCGTGCATGCAGCATCACATACACGCTTTGTCATATGAAATCATTTTGAAGCGATAATGCCATTCCGCGCATCCCGCCAAATCTCACTCACAGTCCCAATTTCCATATTCCTCTTGCAATCCGCTTCTTCACCTCTAAATTATTCGCCTTGAGCGCCGCTCACACCCAACTGCAATTTCAATGCCGCCAATTCATCTTCAATCGAAGCATTAGTATCCGCCGTTTTATACTTCTCTTCCAGTGCCTGTGCTTCATCAACGGGCACGCTGTCTAATTCGCCCCTTGCAGTAGCCTCATCCAGCATACGGTTCGCTTTCTCTTCCATTCTCTCAAAAGCGCCCAAACTGTTGCCCAGCTTATCCGCCGAATTACCTATTTGATTCACTTTCTCCTGCGTTTTGGCCACAGCAATTTTCGCCTTAACCGCCTGACGACGCGCATTCAGACTGTTGATATCTCTAACCAATTTGTCGTGCAATTCACGCATTTTAACTGCATTTTGATGTGCCGCCGCATAAGCCGTTCCAAGCCCTGCTCCAATACTTTCTAAATCTTGCTTCTTCGCCAAAAATACTCTTGCATCATCTTCATTTCCCGCAACCAACGCCTTCTTTGCGAGATCTGTATATTTTTGTACTTGCGCGTTATTATCATCAACAAGGCGCTTTGTCTTGCTCTCCTCTGCCATAACAGCGGCCGTTTCTTTCTTTACTTCCGCCAAATCCGCAGTTGCTTTGCGCAAATACTCATCGATCATCTTGGCTGGATCCTCTGCTTTATCCAACAATGCATTTATGTTCGCAGAAATAATGTCGCTAAATCTATTTAAAATTCCCATACTTTCGTCCTCCTTTTTTCGTGGATTCATCCACACCTATTCTTCGGTTGTCTCTTCTTGCACTTCATCATATTTTTTCGCTCTCTCAGCCGCTTCATCCGAACCAAAAGTCTCAAGCGGTACTTCGAGTATTTTTCTCAATTCTTCCTTCTCCTGTTCTTCTCTCTCCTCCTGATCTATCTTCTTTTTCCTCTTCGCCGGTAGAACTACAAATAAGAAAAAAAGTCCCAAACCGATTCCCCAGAAAAACACGTACGCAAAATAATCCGTCTTACGAGGCATGATTTCGTTTGCAGACTCCGCAAAAGCGAGAGAAAACACTTCCTCATTACTTAACGGAGATTTATGGTAATTGGCATCGATATGATTTAACAGCACCTTCATCGCCGCATCATCCATAACTCTTTCCGCCTGAGAACCCAACAGATAATAGATACCATAGCCGCTGTCATAATCGCAGAACATAATCAAAAGATGGCCTTCATCGACAAAAAGTTCATCATACGCGGCATTCGCCATCGTGTTCCACTCGCTGTCGCTGCTGGAAATATACACATTCTCCATGTCATTCAAAATGTATATAAACGGCTGAACACCCGTTTTTTCATAAAATGTTCGCAACCCTGCTTCCAATTCCGACTTAGATGAAATAAAGTCCGCCATGTCCATATAATATTCCGTTTCCATTACCACGCCTGACAAAGGTTCCCGTTTCTCCGTGTTGCTCATAACGCCGTTTGACAACAACGGTGTAATGAAACAAATGACAAAAACAACCGCCAAAACCATCCGCAAACAGCCCCGCGGGCTCTTTGTTTCTCCAACCGCGGGTCTTGTATGATATGGCACAGGCACGGGCACAGGTACAGGTTGAGCACGTCTCCACAGGGAGCGTCTCGGCCTTGGCGGCGGCGGTGTATATGACCTCGGAGCTCTTGTATTGTAATTAGAGCCGGTATTTCGGTTTTGCCCGCCTCCAAACAGACCGCCTCCTGAACTTCTGCCAGAACCACTTGAACTGCTCGAGCTACTTGAACTGCTTGAACTACTACTTCCGCCTCCGAACAGGCCACCGCCTCCTGAACTTCTACTCGAACGATTTCTACCGCTTGAGCTGTCCGAATTGCTATTTCTTCCCCCGCCAAATAGACCGCCGCCGCCGGAATTCCGGCTAGAGCGACTCTTCCCGCTTGAACTACTGCTGCTGGAACCAGAGCTTCTGCTGCCGCCGAACACACCACCACCGGAACTTCTGCCTACACTGCTCCTGCCACCAGAACTACTTGAACTGCTTGAACTGCTTGATGAACCGCTTCTGCTTGATCCAGCGCTACCTGAACTGCTTCTGCCGCCTCCTCGAGACCCGCCTCCCTTTCCTGCCAAACGATTACCTCCTCAATTTATAATCATATCTACGCCATTTATATTCGTACCGAAGAACAAAAATATTTTCTGCCAAATCGCTTCCTGCCCGTGATCAATCAAGTATAAATTTTCACAAACACTCAGAAAATAATACCACAATCTCCCAATAAAATCAATCATCGACAGATAGACAAATCACAATCATTTAAGCTTTCTGCCTGCTTCTTACGCTTAAAAATTGACATATTCTATATATTATGCAAAAATAAAGAAATGAACGTATTTCTATTGACTAAGGAGCCTGATTATGCCAAAAACTACGCAAAGAGATAGGGGAAGGGCGATGGCCAGAAAATCTCGACGCAAAAAACGGATGAGAAATCTCACATACTTGAAAATAATTGTCTTGTCTATTTTATGTGCCGTAACATTTACTATGGTTTATAAAAACCATCAGCAACTGGATATCATCCGAAATAATTTTAGAACATGGGGTTCATCCCCTGCACCATATCGCCCGGCAGATATTGCGTCTGACTTAAAACCGGATACCTGGAATATTATTTATATGCCCGACGGCATGCCCGTTCTTTACGATATCTATGACTCCTCGTCCTCCGATGAGGTTGTATTCCTGGCTTTTACGAGGTATCTGGATGATTTCGGTGATCCGATTTTCGATGGAAAATATCCAAACCTATATTTTTCCCAGTGGAATTCAAAACAGGAGTTTGTTTATGCCACAGGCTGGATGTTACCCAAGTCCCTCTATAACAACATTGGCAGCGGACGTAACCACGCACAAACAAGCGAATCACAACTGGAATTGCGTAAAAACGCCGATGTAGAAGTCGTCTTTTTTGATAATAACCGCTTTTATATAACATCAGATACCTATAATGGGGATATGGTAATCCTTTGGTATATGGATGAGTATACGTTCACCCTTCGAATGGAAAATGGTATTGGCCAAAATGTTGAATTCTTGAAAGAATTCAGCATAGAGGATCTCATCAAAATCATAAATGCGCTCAACGCCTATTAGTTGTGTTTAGCGAAATTGAAAGATGTGTGTCTATGGCAAACGAAATCCTTCACAGAATTTTATATCTTATCGAAACAAACCAACGCGTCCTCTGACTATGCTCGGAAGACGCGTTTTTGGATTCATCATCTCCCGCTCGTTTATTCGAAATCTTAACCGCATTCGACCAAATATATGTTTTTTCAAATATTATGTCAATACATAATATCTTCGAATACTTCATTTTTCTATTTGATTTTTCGACAGAAAAATGCTACATTATAATGGAAAGACTAGGGGATAGGATTGTCAGGCAAAAAAATATTTTGCTTAAATTGAATCCCTCTAGAAAAATCCCAAAACAAGTAAGCACCCCACTTTGTATAGGAAACTTTCTTCCAAATATGAATAACAGAAAAAAATAGCCACCCCAATACTCGCAATATTGAAGTGGCTACTGTAGGTAATATCATCATGAGCTGACAATATATTCAAATTATATCACATGTTACAGCATTGTCAATCTAAGGAGGGTTCTAATGAAAAAACTAGTTTTAGTAACGGTATTATGTTTAACCACATCTTTATTTGGTTGTGGCGGAAGCACATCTCAGCAGACTGATGCCAACACACAACAGCAAGAAGAAGTCACAAGTCAACAAGAAGAAACCGTGGATCAACAAGAAGATTCACAAATTCCAGAAAGCATCAGCCAAGTAAATGCCCGTATTGCAGCAGAGACTTATCTCAGCGTTATGCCTTTTTCACATAGCAAGCTTGTTACGCAGTTGGAATATGAAGGGTATTCCAATGAAGATGCAATCTATGCTGCCGATAATTGCAGCGCTGATTGGAATGAGCAGGCAGCATTGTCAGCACAGCTTTACCTGGATATGACTTCGTTCTCACGTAGCGGATTACTTGAGCAGTTAGAATATGAAGGATATTCAGCTGAACAGGCCGAATATGGTGTGCAAGCCGTAGGGTACTAATAAATAATAGCATTTAAAACTACTATGTTTTGCTAAATAAACGCCCACATTTTCTATCGGTATAGAAAATGTGGGCGTTTTCGTCTGTAAACCACAATTTGGAACACTACACTCTTCTTATGCGGATATCTGTCTTTATACTTTTCTGACATTCGCAAAAAAAGAGAATCGAGTACAGTCTGTCTGACGCCTATCATATGGTATTGACTTTCGGTATATCTCCAGACTGCAAACACCA
>JGI994J12354_10000447_pt1 | contig 41131 bp, 31 predicted proteins | sample IntmicLarv3ML3BL_FD_12354 | JGI IMG/M metagenome (IMG submission 12354) | reverse complement strand
CATGTCGGCAAAGCAGGCGCTCGGCGGCTTGCCGAGCCGCGACGACGGTTTCGCGCAGACGGCGGGCTTCATCTCGCGCGTCGGCGACTACGCATTTTCGCTGTCGAAGAAAACGGCGGCGGGCACAGAACTCTCGGACGAGGAGCATGAGAACCTACAAAAATTCTCGGAGGCGGCATCCGTGCTGTCGCAAAACCTCACCGAGCTGCAAGCGGAGATAAACGACGGTAGCTTAACAATCGAAGAGCTAAACTCAGTCAAAAACCGCGCCGCCAAAAAGGGCGAGGAGGCGACAGAGGCGGCAAACGCAAGCTTTTCAGAGCGCATAAAAGTCGCCGAGGACGAATTTCCGGAGCTCCCGACGTTGATTTACGACGGACCGTTCTCGTCGCATATCGACGGCATGAAGCCAAAAGCGCTCGAGGGGCAGGACGAGGTAACGCAAGAGGACGCGCAACGCATAGCGGCGGAGTTTATCGGCCGTCAGCATTTGACATTTGAGGGCGAGCGCGCCGGAAACCTGCCAGTGTATATTTTCACGTTGCCGCTAAACGGCGACACGATGTGCGTAGAGGTATCAAAGCAGGGCGGACAGATAGTAAACACGTACTCCTCACACGAGTCCGGCGACCCGAAAATCACGATAGAGGAGGCGGCGGACATCGCGGAAAAATATCTGCGCGAAAAGGGTCTGGAAAATTTGGTAGAGAGCTACCGCATGTCGATTGGCAACACGGTAACGGTCAACTTTGCGTATAAGCAGGGCGAGGTAATTTGCTATCCCGACCTGATAAAAATCGAGGTCGCGCGCGACACCGGCGACGTCACGGGTTACGAGGCGCAGGGGTATATAATGCACCATACCGAGCGCGAAATCCCGGAACCGCAGGTCTTGGAAGAGGACGCACAGGCAAAGGTTTCGAAGAAACTCAAGGTGCTCTCGTCCGGGCTTGCGATAATCCCGACGAATGGGCGCAACGAGGTGTTTTGCCGCGAATTCAAGTGCGAGGCAGATGACGGCAGGCACTATATCGTGTATATCAACGCCGAAACCGGTGCGGAGGAGCGCATCCTGATTCTGATTGAGAGTGAAAACGGAACACTGGCGATGTAACAATCCACACAAAACAAGCGTGCTGTAAAGGCGGATTATCCGATTTTACAGCGCGCTTGTTTTTATAAATTGCAGTTCCGCCTCACAAAAGCAACCCGTTGAGAACCTGCTCGACGAGCAGAGACGCGCCCGCAACGCCGAGGTGTGTTTTCGGAATCACGTCAATATAACCGAGCCCCGGCAGGGCGTTTTCAACGCCGACGAAGTGTTGCCCCGCGTTCCGAAGTTGCGAAATCGTCGCGCCGGAGGCGAAAACAAGCTCATTTTGCGCCTCAAAAATATCGCGCTCAAGCACATCCGCAAGACCGTGCCCGCGCATAAACTCCTCGAACTGAAGCTTCGCGTAATCGACTCGCGGGCAGAATGTAAGCGCTGCCTCGGGCAACATGCCAAGATATTGCACGAAGAATTTAAAGTACGCAAGCTGCTCGGAATACGTACCCTCGACGCTGACCCGCGCGCCTTTCGGAAGTCCGACGAGCGAATTTACGCGCGATATATACGTGTACGCACCCGCCCGCGCCCGCTCGCTAACCTCAATCGCTGGAGCTGCGTCACAACCGAGCATATCGCAGATATCGCGAACAAATTTCTCCGTCGCGGCGAAGCCGATTGGCGGCTCCGCGACGTAATACGGTGTCCCGAGGCGTTGCTTTAAGTGCTCTGCTGTCTCCCTCGCGTACTCAGGTCGCACAACGACATTCAGCTCGGCGGAGGAAATATTCCGCACAGCCTCCGGCGAGCTATCCGCGCAAAGCGCACAGTTCACCGTAATCCCGCACAATCCAAGAAGCCGCCGAAGCTCCGCAAGGTCGCCCAAAACATACTTTTGGAATATTGAAATACCGAGCAAATTCACCGTTCTTGCCGTCGGTGCAAGCTTAGGCGGGTCAATCGCGTCAATAAGTGCAATTGCCGCAGTCTCAAATCCGGCGCAGATATCAGATGAAAACCCCGGCGTTTCAATCGCAATAATCGTCTCATCGCCGAGCACACTCCGCGCAATACCGAGCAAGTCGTCGCCGATAAGCGCCGCCCCGGGCGAGTTAACAATCGCAACAATCGAGTGCGCAACGTTGTCGCGGATATACTCCAGCGCCTCGACAAGCTTGTCCTTGCCGCCGTAGATGTAGTCGCCGCTGTCGAGGTAGGTGCACGGCACGCGCGGCTGACCGAAGTACCAGTTTATGGGATAATTCAGCGGGTCAAACTCAAGCTGGCGCAGAATCTGATTATCGCTCGTGGCAGAGTGATAGAACTTACAGCCCGTCGGGCCGTTCAGCAAAACAACGCTCCCCGCAATGCCCTCAAGCGCGAAAATAATACCCGAAAGCCCGTCAGGCGTAATACTTTTTAAATAGCTGTTCATCGCGCTCCCACTCTCCTTTCAGATTCATCGACAGAAGTCCTGCCCACCGCCGAATCATATTCAGCCCCGTAAAGAACCCAACATCGGGGCTCATCGGAGTCGTATCGGCAATCGCGGCCTCGCCCGCCGCAGACGAGGTATAGTTTGTCAGCAGAATGTCGGGCTTGTAGAGCGCGACATCGGCGGCACGGTTTTCCGACTTATAATTCTCCTCGACCTCAATCGGAAGCTCAAGCCGCGTACGAAATCCCTCATCCTGCGAGAAATTCAGAATCCCGATTTTAACGATTTCAATTCCCACGTCAAGAGCCGCGCCGAGAAGCCAATCGAACTCATGGTTGTACGTCAAAATCATAAGCCGCTTCCCGCCAATCTTACTGCGGAGCGCGGCGATTTCACGCTCATAACGCTCACGATTCTGCGCGATAATCTCCTCCGCAACGGACTCACAGCCGAAATGCCGACCGATATCGCGAAGCCAGTCGCTCGTGTCCGCAAAGCCGACGGGAAACTGCTTGTCGAAGAATTTAGAGCCGAATTCCCGCACAAAAAACTCCTCTAACATCGCGCCCGTGTAGTCGCGGTGCGCAAGCAGATTAAGCTCCGCGCGGTTAAAATTGACAAGGCTGTCGTAACTCGTGTTACATAGAAAACGGCAGTTTACGCGCACATCCATGCGGTTCAAATAGCCCTCAATCATCGCAAAACTGTCGGCAGTGTTCTTGGCGATAACCTTCTCGAATACGATGTTGACGACGCGCGGCTCCGGCTCGACATCGCGACGAATCACTTGCCGCGCAAGCTCTGTGTAGCACATCAGCATACCCTGCAGATAATCGCCCGTCATATTCCCGTCGGTGCGGAGCGTATAAACGGGTGTCACCTCATCGCCGAGCGCGCGCGCTTGGTCGATATTGTCGCCGATAATCCCCGACGGGCACGCACTTATGACAACAATCGCCTTCGGCTGACGGAGTTTCAGGTCACGAATCTTCTCCGTAAGCTTTTCCATACCGCCGAAAATCATCTCCGGCTCACCCATATCGGTGGATTCAAGGTTCGGCGCAATCGACGACGGCAAAAGCGACCCGCGCTCGAACAATCTCCGCCGCCCCGTGGAGCTCATCGTCTGGTACGAGATATAAGCACAGCTTTTCGGCGCGTGGGCGAGGATTATCGCGTCCGTAAGCTGCGCCGACATAGTGAGCGCGCCGTTGAATGCGCACCCGTGCAAGGGCTCGCCGTGGATTACGTTTTTCGATAGATATCGGTTCGGCGATGAAAAGTCTATCGTCTCGCGCGGCTTTGCCGGCGCGATTGTTGGGGCAGTCGGCTCCGCAATTTCCACCGCTTCCGCCGCAACAGACGGCACAGAGCCGGTGCCGAGAACGACACTCTCCAAATCCTCATCTGTCAGCGGCAGAGCCTCAAATTTCGCAATTCCGCCTACGATTTTCCCGGCGAGCGCACGGAAGATTTTCGCCTCGGTGCAGTCTGCGTCAAACTCTGCGAGGGTAACGTGCCGCGCCTCCGACTGTGCAAAAATATCACTGCGCGGAATCTCCGCAACAATGGGAAGCCGAACCGCCTCGGCAAAGCGCGAAACGCGCTCCGTCTCGTCCGACACGCCGCGGCGGTTTAGAATCAGCCCCGCAACGCGCCTGTCCGAGCCATCGTAATTCCGAATCCCGCGCAGAATGTTATTCGCCGCATACAGAGCCATAAACTCACCGGACGTGACGATAAAAATCGTGTCTGCGTACTCACTGCGGATTGGCACGGCAAAGCCGCCGCACACGACATCGCCGAGCACATCGTAAAGCGTAATATCGTAATTTTCTTTAAGCTTGAACTGACTTAAAAGCTCAAATGTGCTGATAATTCCGCGCCCCGCACAGCCAACGCCGGGTTTCGGACCGCCCGCCTCGACGCACCCGATGCCGCCGTAACCGACAGCGAGAATCTCGTCAAGCGAGTAATCGGGCGGATTCGTGCGCCGCATGTAGTCAAGCGCCGTCACGAGCGTTTTCCCGCGCAGTAGCAGACGCGTCGAATCGTGCTTCGGGTCACAGCCGATTTGCAGAACGCGCTGTCCGCTGTCCGCCAGCGCGGCGGACAAATTCGCCGACACGGTGGATTTACCGATACCGCCCTTTCCGTATATTGCGATTTCCATATAACCAGTCCTTTCCAAAGTGCGAGCGCGACATTGCAAAAAAGTGCTTGTATCCCGATAGATACAAGCACTGATAATATCACACTTTAAGCGCGCCCGGGATCAGCAGTCACGCTCCCGACAAGGCAGGTATCTGACTTAGCTTTTGCATATGCAAAAGCCACACAGTGGCCGTCCCGTCCGAGAGTCACACTCGGTTCCCTAAAACCCCTTGCCGCACATTATTAACTTAGGTTTCTAATTTATCATTACACGACGCATATGTCAAGCCCGACATATGCGTCGCCGCAGAGCCTTTAATGCAACTGCTCGATACAAAACGGGTGACCTGCGGGGTCGATAAAAACCCGCCACTTGTCAGAGTACTGATTGTCCACCGGACGTGCACCGCAGGCGATTGCGTGCGCCGCGTCTCTTTCAAGGTCGTCTGTGTGAAAGTCAAGGTGCGCCTGAGGCTGCTGCTGACCCTTTTCGGTCGGCCAGATAACGGGCGGCTCATAGTCCGCATCCTCTTGAAACAGGAGGGTTATCCCGACTTTCTCGTCAAAAATTCCGACGAATGTAAGCCCCTCATCGTTGTTTGTGAAACGAATGGTCCAGCCGAGCATTTTCTGATAAAAATCTGCGTGTTCGTTTGCGTTGCGCGAGTCGAGCGTAAAACAACCTAATTTCATGGGATGTACCTCCAAAATAATATAAACAAGCGCAAAGCGCCTATTCTCGAAGTAATCGCGCGCTTATTTCACCGTCCTCGGTGACCTCAATAACGGCGTAGTGCCCCCACTCCGCCGCCCCGGGATTAATGCAGAGCAACCTGTCAATAATTCTTCTCTCCTGATTGTGCGTGTGCCCGAAAACGAGGACATCGGCGCGATTTTTCTCCGCAAGCGTAACGGCTTCGCGGTAATCGCCGTTATGTCGAAGCTCCGGAAATTGATGACTGTGTATAAGCAAAAAGCGCCTGCCGTTTAGCGTTATCAAGTCCATATACGGCAGCCGCCCGTTATCCTTATCGCAGTTTCCAAGCACGGCATGGCACTCAATTTCGAGCTTCTTGTCGCGCAACAGCTCCTCAAGCGTCTCAAATGAATCCTCGGAGTCGCCCGCGTGAAATATCATATCCGGCTTTTCCGCCAAAACAGCGTCATACATCGTCAAAACGCGCCCGTGCGAATCCGAAAAACAGAGAATTTTTGCGTCCGCCATTACAAAACCTCACCGAGCGGCACATCGTTCTCCCGCGCGAGGCGCGCAAGGTCGTCAAATTCCGGCTTCTCGCGCCGCACACCAAAGCCCTCAGAAACTTTCACAGACACCGAGCCAAAGCGCGTCTCGCGCGTCTCAAAAGAGCGCGACAAAGTCGCCCGCCGCAATGTCGCCTTGCGCAGACCGAGGGTCGTCGTGTGCCGAAAAATCAGCGCGGTAAACCGCTCCTCATCCTCCGGATGGCACAGCAGTGTCATCATCGTCGCCGGACGGTTTTTTTTCGCATAAACGGGTGTCAAAAAGACGTCAAGCGCACCCGCAGACAGAAGCTCCTCAACGGCAAAACCGATTGCCTCGGCAGTCATATCGTCGATATTGCAGTTAATTTCAACGACCGAATCGCCGCCCTGCGTGTCTTCATACAGGAACGCACGGACGCAATTTGCCGCCTCAAAATCCTTAGAGCCCATTCCGTAACCGATTTTCGCGACGGACATAACGGGAGCCGCGCCGAAACTCGTGACAAAATGCCGAAGCAGTGCCGCCCCGGTCGGCGTACAAAGCTCTCCGCGAATTGCGCCGCTGTAGTAGGGAATCCCCTGCAACAGCAGAGCCGTAGCCGGTGTCGGCACGGGCAAAATCCCGTGCGCACAGCGCACATTTCCGCTTCCAACGTGGATTGCGGACGCGGATATCTGCGACAGACCGAGCATATCGACGGCAAGACAAACCCCGACAATATCGGCAAGCGCGTCGAGCGAGCCAACCTCGTGAAAATGGATTTGCTCGATCGGCTGCCCGTGTACCGCGCTCTCCGCCTCCGCTAAAAGCTTGTACACCGCCCGCGCGTCAGCGCGCGCCTTGTCAGAGATATCAAGAGCCGCAATGCGCTCCAAAATCTCGGGATACGACATCGCCGTATGCGAGTGCGAATGCCCACCCTCGCCGTGCGAATGCTCGTGGTGCTCGTGCGAATGTTCACCCGAATGCGAGTGTGTGTGAACATCGTGCGAGTGCTCCTCCGCGCCCGAAATTCGGACGGACATATGTGTCCCGCGTATTCCGCACTTGACCGACGGCTCCGCCGACAGCTCAACGCCGGGCAGACCGAGTGCCCGCATACGCGCCAAAAACTCTTGCGGTTCGGGCAAAAGCTCAAACAGAGCCGCCATAAGCATATCGCCCGCAGCTCCCATATTACATTCGATATAAAGCTTCAAAATCTTATCCTCCGTATGTAAAAACGTTGCAAATGCAGTTATTTCTCACCAATTCTGTTGATCAAACTCGCAAGATACCCCGCACCGAAGCCGTTGTCGATGTTCACGACGCTGACATTTCCGGCGCAAGAATTAAGCATCGACAAAAGCGCCGCAAGCCCGTCAAAGCTCGCGCCGTAACCGATACTTGTCGGAACCGCGATAACGGGCGCGGATACAAGCCCGCCCAGCACGGTTGCAAGAGCGCCCTCCATACCGGCGCAGGCTATAATAACGCGCGCCTGCATAATCGTGTCAAGGCGTGACAGAAGGCGATGCATACCGGCAACACCGATGTCAAAAATACGCACAACGCGGCTACCGAGCGCCTCTGCGGTTCGTGCCGCCTCCTCCGCGACGGGAATATCGCTCGTACCGGCACAGCAGACTACGATAACGCCCTCCGTATCAGGCTCGCGCAGAGTGCCATAGACTGCAATTTTCGATACAGGGTCGTAATCAATCGGCAAAACGGCGGAAATCTCGGCGGCCTTTTGCTCGTCAAGGCGCGTGGTGAGGATAAACTCGTACCCGCGCGAGCGCATGCTCTCAATTATCCCGATGATTTGTTCAGCGGTCTTTCCGCCGCCGAAAATGACCTCGGGAATTCCGTGGCGCAGTTCGCGGTGGTGGTCGATATTCACATAGCCGAGGTCCTCAAACGGCTGTTTTTTAAAGCTCAGCAGAGCCTCCTCCGGCGCGATTTCACCGCGTTGAATTTGGCGCAGTAGCTCGAGAGTCTTGTCCATTTTGTGTACCTCCGCAAAAAAATCTTTTTTGCTGCCCGTCCGCGGGCAGTTAAGCAAATTTAATTCTACCACAAGCGCGGCTGACAGTCAACGCGCCGCCTTATAATAATTCGCAATGCGGTGAGGGCCTGCAAGAATGTCACGACCGATGTAAAGATTCCCGTCGGGGCGCGTTTTCGTGCTCCACGACACAAGCGATATCGCGCCGGAGCTTATCTCGATCGCGGTAATACAGCGCGGGTGAACACAGCTCCCGTCGTTGCAGTACAGTCCCTCATCGGGAGCCGGTAACCTCGGACGGTGAGTGTGTCCCGCGACGGTCAGCGTGTGATTTTCGATAGCCCAATCGGCTAATCGCCGCTCAGTTTTAAGGCGGCGATTTGAAGAAAACTCACGCGCCGCCGGAGCCTTCATACCGACAATTTGCAGAGGCTTCCAGATATACCGCACAAGAAATCGGGATAACAGCCACAAGCGGCTGTTGAAAAAATCCGCCTGATGTCCGTGCAGCAGGAAAATATCGTAGCCCGAAATGTGGTGCAGCAGCAGGCTCTCGTGGACAGGCATCGCGGGAAAAAGCGGATGCGATACAGTCTCGGTTGTGTCGTAATATCTGTCCATAAGGCGTAGCCTCCGCCGTTTGTCGATATCGTGATTACCGTAGAGCATAATCAACCGCCCGTCGGAGTTCAACTTCGCAAGCACGCGAAAAACGTCACAGTGTGCGGCAGAAATTTCGGAAAAGCGGCGGTTTTCCCAGAGCTCATCGCCATCTCCGAGCTCAATATATGTAAATCCGTTGCGGTCGTAATGGCGCAGAGCGGCAAAATAAGCGGTAGCGTTAACGGCGAAGCTGTCGGACCAGCCGCCGTAACCGCGGTGACAATCGGAAAAAAGAACAATCCGCGAAGCGTCGCAGATAGGTAAGAGCTTTGCGTTGCGGAAGGCGCGGTCGATTTGATTCATATTAGCTCACCTCAGGAAAGTGTATTCAGCGCGGCGCAACAAAATTTCCGAAAATCGTGAAAAAGGTTTGAAATTTGTGTGCAATCTGTGATACAATAAATAAAATATGAGATAATATGAATCGCCCTGCGGGCGAGATCGGAGTGGATATGGCAAAAGTTTTTACGGTAGATATCGCAAAATGCAATGGATGTTATAACTGTCAGCTCGCGTGCAAGGACGAGCATGCGGATAACGATTGGCGCCCATACGCCGCGCCCCAGCCGGAGATTGGTCATTTCTGGACAAAGCTCCATGAGCATGTCGGCGGCACGATTCCGAAGGTGCGAATGCACTATGTGCCGCATCTTTGCAACCACTGTGAAAATCCGACGTGTGCGGCGGCTTGCAAATCCGGCGCGTATTATCGCCGCGACGACGGCCTGCTGATTTTAGACCCTGCAAAGTGCATAGGTTGCCGAGAGTGTGAAAAGGCTTGCCCATACGCCGCGATTTATTATAATGAGGCTCACGGAATTTGCCAAAAGTGCACAGGTTGCGCGCACCTGCTTGATAACGGGCATAAGCTGCCGCGTTGTGTTGACGCATGCCCGACGGACGCGCTCGCCTTTGGCGAGGAGGAGGATTTACAGGACTTCATCAACGGAGCCGACGTAATGCTACCGGAAACAGCGTCCCGCCCGCGCGTTTATTATAGGAACAAGCCCGGCAGGTTTATCGGCGGCACGATTTTCAATCCCATCGAGCAGGACGTTATTGAGGGTGCGAAGGTTCGCGCGACAATCGGCGGCAAGACGTATCAGGTGCTGACCGACGATTTCGGCGATTTCTGGTTCAACGATGTGCCGCCGGGAAAATATACCGTGGTGATTGAGGCAAAAGGCTTCGAGGTAAGGGTCTTCGACGAAGTCGACGCAACCGACCCCGAAAACTACGGAGTCAACATCGGCGACATTCCGTTAGATGCCAAAAAATAAATAACGAGCAAAGTCCGGGACGACATCGTCCCGGACTTCATTTATGTGCGTATAAGAGAGCGCTTTAATATACTGCGATTGCGCCGTAAGGTCCGTCAATAATTTTAATATCCGTCTCGAAAATATCGGTCAACAGATCCGGTTGCATAATCTCGTCAACGGTTCCGAAAGCAGAGATTTGCCCGTCTTTCATCGCGCAAATACGGTCAGAGTACCGCGCGGCGAAATTAATATCGTGCATAACGGTCAAAATCGTGCGTCCGAACTCATCGGCGGCGTGCCGCAAGTGTTGCATCATCTGAACCGAGCGCGCAACGTCGAGGTTATTAAGCGGCTCATCAAGCAAAACGTACTCCGTCTCTTGGCACAGCACCATTGCGACGTATGCGCGTTGCCGTTGCCCGCCGGAAAGCTCGTCCAGATAGCGGTTTTCAAGCTCCCGCAGGTCGAGAAAGTCGATGTATTTCGAGATAATCGCCTCATCCTCTCGCGACAGCCGCCCCTTAGAGTACGGAAACCGCCCAAAGCCCGCAAGCTGGCGGACAGTTAATCGCGTCACGAAGTGATTTTCCTGCCGCAGTATGGTCAAAACCTTTGCAAGGTCAGCGGATTTTGAGTTCGCAACGTCCATACTCGCGACGCTGATTTGCCCCGCGTCCATGTTCAGAAGTCGCCCAATCATAAGCAAAGTCGTCGACTTTCCCGCACCGTTCGGACCGATTAGCGAGGTTATACCGGCTCGCGGGATATCAATACTCAGCGGACCGATGGCAACCTCCTCGGCATAGCGCTTCCGCGCACTTTTAATGCTAATCATAGTGTCCCCTTTCTCAGCAATGCGACTAAAAATGCAATTCCGCCGAATACCTCAATGATAATCGAGACAACGCCCTGCGCGCGGAATACGTGATACATGAAGAAATACGCGCCCGTAATCACCAAAAATCCGATTGCAAGCGCCATCGGGAAGATATAGCGGTGGTCGTACGTCGGCACAGCCATATAAGTCATCATCGCGACAAGGAACCCGTAAAACGTCAGCGGCCCGACGAGCGCCGTTGAGATTGACATCAGAATCGAGACAAGCACAAGCGTGTAAATCGTCCCGCTCTGACTGTTCACACCAAGCGACGTAGCGGGCGCTTTGCCAAGCGCGAGAACATTGAGCTTTTTCGAGTACGCAAAAATCAAGACAGCGGCAACGATGACAATCGGAATCGCGATAGGGAAGTATTCCGCGCTCGCGTTACTCACAGAGCCAAAAAGCTTCGCCTGAAGCAGGTCAAACTCTGAAGGAGCCAGAAGCCGCCGCATAAAGGACGACACCGCGCGCAGCCCCGTGCCGATAATCACGCCGACAAGAAGCATAAGCTGCAAATTCCCGTACTTGCCGGACAGAAGCCAGCCGAACAGAATCACGCACATCAAAACCATCACAACGACCTGCACCAAAAACGGAACAACGCCGCTAAAGCTCAAAAATAGAGAGCTCCCGCCGAAAAACATAGTGCTCGTGTGAATCGTCGAATACAGCGCCTCAAAGCCGAGAAGCGATGGCGTAATAATGCGGTTATTCGTGCTCGATTGAAAGGCGACGGTCGCAAGGCTCTGACAGATCGCAGATATTATCATCGCCGTCAGCGCGGTCATTCTGCGCCGTACAACCGGCAGAAACGAGGCGGACGTGACCGGCACCGGATTTTTGTAAACAAGCAATCCATAGGACGCAAGCAACCCGAGTAAAATCAGCGCAATCAGCAGAATCCAGTAGCGCGTACGCTCTTTTTTCGTGCGGAACGCGCTTGCCGAGCGGGCGGGGGATATTATTAATTCGCTCATTTATGCCTCCTTTGCCTGAGAAGAATGATGATAAAAACAACGGAGCCGACAGTACCGAGAATCAGCGAAACCGGTATTTCAAACGGCATTATCAGCGTGCGCGATAGTATATCGCATAGCGTGATTACGCCCATACCGAGCACGCAAACCCACGGCAGATTACTGCGCAGGTCATCGCCGCGGTACATCGAGACTATGTTCGGCACAATCAGACCCAAAAAGGGCAGATTTCCGATAACGGCGGCAACGATTCCGATGGCGAACGAAATAAGCCCCGTACCGAGAATGACGATACGGTTATAATTCACACCAAGGCTCGTCGCAACGTCCTCCCCAAGCCCCGCAAGGGTCAGCCGGTCGGCATAGATAAAGATAAAAAACGTGATAATCAGAATAAGCCAAAGGTACTCGTAGCGTCCGATTTGCACCGGCGCGAACGAGCCGATAAACCAGTTCGAAACATTCTGCGTCATCTGGAAGGCAAGCCCGACAAACGTCGAAATTGCCGAGATTACAGCGCCGAGCATCATTCCGATAATCGGCACAATAAGTGACGAGCGTAGCTTAACCCGCCGTAAAAACAGGAAAAATATCATCGTTCCGATGAACGAAAAAACGATTGCGCCGGTCATTCGAAGCACAAGGCTCGGCGAGGGGAACAGGAGATAAACGATAACAAGTCCAAGCCCCGCCCACTCGATTGTGCCGGTTGTCGTCGGCTCGACGAGGCGGTTTTGCGTAATCAGTTGCGTCACAAGCCCGGACATGGACATCGCCGCGCCCGTCAGCAAAAGAGCCGCCGTGCGCGGAACGCGAGTGATAAAAAACATGTTCCAGCCGTCGGCTTGCCCGCGAATATCGTAAACGCCGGTAAACAGCGAAATAATGGCGAGTACGAGCACGACAAAAACAGCCAGCACAAACGATTTAGTCCAAATGCGTCTATGCTGAGAATGCGGAGGCTGAGAAATCTCAGCCTCCGCTCGTGCTTGCGTTGTAATTTTTGCCATTCCGATTATTTTGCGGAAAGGGCAGCCGCGATATCTGCAAACAATTCAAGATACGTCTGAATTGACTCGTTTGTGTATGTATCGGCGGGAGCGAAAACGATTTTATTTTCCTTAACGGCAGTGATGTTTTGCAGTGCCGGGGAGTTGTTGATTACATCAATCGCCGGGGTGGAGTCTGCGGCAGAAGCTGTCGCCGCGTCGCGGTCAAGTACGAAAATCCAGTCGGGATTGCTCTGCGCAATAGCCTCGACAGATATGTCGTCGCCCTGATGGTCAGACGTTGCACCGGCAACCTCAAGGGGCGAGACCCATCCGAAAACTTCGTACATCGGACCCCAGACACGTCCTGTGCGCGGAGCCGAGTAACCGATGTTTCCGCCGGATACGACTACGCTGATAACGGTGTCAGTTCCGTTGTAGGCGGCTTTCGCGTCGGCGATAGCCTTGTCAAAGTCGGCAACAAGCTGAGCCGCTTCAGCATTCTTATCGAAAATCGCACCAAGCGCAAGTGTCGAGTTCTTCAACCCCTCAATGAGGTTGTCGCCCGGGTGCTCGGCGCTTGTGGATACGTCAAAGTTCAGGTTGATAACGACGGCGTTCGGAACGAGAGCCTTAATTTCATCGTAGCGGCCTGCAAAGCGCTGACCGACGATAACGAGCTCGGGGTCTACCGCCGCGATAATTTCAAGATTCGGGTCGTTGTGCGAGCCGATGTCAAGTACGCTCTCATCGGAGACATAGACTAAATCACTCGGCATAACGGCTTTCGGCACGGCGGCAAGCTGGATGCCCCAGTCCTGCAAGGTCTCAAACGTGCGGTTATCGAGCGCAACAACGCGCTGCGGGTTAACGGGAACCATAACGGTTCCGTAGATATCTGTGACTTCGACCTCAGTCGGTGCGGCGGGCTCAGCAGGCTCGTCGGGTGTGTTCTCTTCAACCGGATTGGTAACAACCGGCGGCTCTGGCGTCGGTGTTGCCACCGGGGTTTCCGTCTTTGCACAACCGCTGAGCGCAAGCGCAAAAACGACTGCAAGCAGGACTAATGTAAGTGCAAGGTTCTTTTTCATTGTGTTTCCTCCTATGTGTTTTTAGATATGTATGCCTCGACAGACGAGGCGGTTAGCTAATGCTAATGACAGTTAGTATACAGTAACCCAATAGACTTGTCAATAGTTAATTTCACCTAACTTCCGACGAATCCGACCCCAAAACCGAGCTCAAAAAACAAAAAATCCCCCGTCTGTATAACAGACGGGGGATTTAGCTAATTTATACTTTACATAGACTCACTGACGTAGAGCTGTACGCGCGATTGGATCAGTCGTGCGGCCTCGGCGGCAGGCTTTTGCCCTGCGAAGTATGCCTCCGACTCTTCCATGATAATGTTGTTAATGGAGTTATCACGATAATAGAATTTCGACGTGTTCTGAATCAGTGCGTCAATCGCGTCAATTTCGTACTGCGTCAGGGGATAACTCGCCTCGTAATCAGACTGCGAATACTCACCTGTCAGCGGTACATCGCGCATCGCAGAGCCAATGTAGCGCGGCAGAACCTGCGGACCGTCGCCGATACCGATATCGCTGTCCGGCGGAATGTAACCGGGGCGCTCACGAAGCGGAGTTAGCTCATAGGCGCGCACCTTTTCGTTAAAGGTCTTGCTTATTGAGAAATTGGTGTACAGATAACCGTTAGAGCTTGCAAAATCGGGCTCCGTCTGAATCATAGATGATATAAAGTCGAAGCAGGCTTGTTGCTTATCGGGCGAGGACTTTCCGGAGATACCGAACATAGTGCTCGGCATAAAGATACTGCCAGATTTATCGTCCGTCGGGAAGCCGATATAGGTGATTTCCTCACCAAAGGTCCACTCGGCGGTGTCACGGATACTGCGATAACCGCTGACGTACGATGTCTCAAGGATTGCGTGATTATCTCTATAACGGTTTTGCATTTTTTCATAGTCATAGTCTTCGCCGTAATAGCGGTCATAGTCAATTTCCTTTGGGAACGTGTTTGCGTATTCAAGAAGCTTAATAAAGTTATCGCTGAAATCGACCTTACCCGTATCCCAGTCGATATACTGACTAAGCCCAAGCATAAGCGAGTAATCAAGAATCTGCGATTTCGTCATCATAAAGAACGATTCCGTACCCTCCGGAAGCGTCCGCATGAGGGCGTTCAGATCGTCGAGCGTCCAACCCGGCGTATCGCCCACGACAGAGCGCTTACCGGCAACCGTGTATACGTTAAAGGACGGAGTAAAGCTATAAAGCTTACCGTTGATTTCAGCGGCATGAAGAACGCTCTGCTCAAAATCGTTGCGGTTATAGCTCGGCGAGGCGTCAATCAGCGCATATATATCGGCTAACAGACCTTTGCTGATGAACGCGTTGATATTGATGTTGTCAAGGTTCATAATATCCGGAACCTTACCCATAATAATGTCAGAGGCAAGTCGTTTGTAACCGGCTTCCCAGTCATCATCAGTTTGGAAGCGGCTGTAATCGTCGATAACGATACGGTACGTGTCGCTCGCCTTATTGAATGCCATAATTTTGCGCTTAACGTCGTAATCGAGCCACATACAGGCATATGTCAGAACGATAGACTCTCGAAGCTCATCATCGGGCACGCGAGTAAGCTGTGAGAATCGCAGATTATTACCGGAATTAGAGTCATAATCGTACCAAATCATGAGAAAATCGCCGTTATCAAGCTTCGCAAGCCCGTTAATATTATCGGAATTCAAGTCAGAGTTAAGGAAGTTAACAATCTCGTCCGATGTCCCGTCAGCCTTAAAGCCGAAGATACCGGAGTTATACTTGGAGTAGAAGAACAGATGATTTTCGTCGCCGGGAACCGTTCTGTCAAAGTACGTTCCCGAGGACATTTCAATCGTAGCGCCCCAGCCCTTCGCGGCTGCGTCGATAACACGAAGAATCTGCTTTCCGGTCTGATTATCGTATGTGCTGACAGAGATTCTGCCGTCACCGAACTGAATCAGGCTCTCCATATACATGCCATCGGACGACTGCGAGAATATCGGCTGATTTGTAGTCATGTCAAGAACGTACAGCGACCCGCTACAGAGAACATACAGATTGTTTTTCTCGTCAGCCGCCATGCCGTTGACCCACATATACGGATTATCTCTGTCGAGGTTATTGATGTCAATCGCCGCGAGCTCATTGCCAACCGCGTCGTAGTGCTTAATGTGCGTGTTCTGCTCAGAGATATAGTTTTCCGGGTCACTGTAATCATCAATACTGTGCTGAACGACGACCCAGAACGTCCCGTCGGCGAGCGGCGCAATAGCCCCGAAGCCGAGGTATTCGTATCTCTGCGACTCATAATCCTGCGGGGGGCTTTCAAGTGACAGGATTGTCTTAAGCTCCTTTGTGACAAGGTTATAGGTGCAGATACTGTTTGTTGAGGCATTTGTCTCGTAATCCCAGGTCGAGGTCGGGAAATACATCGTATCGCCAACAAACTGAGCATTATAAACGTCTGTCAGCTCTGCCGGAACGGGAATCAGAGTCTCGCGCCAGACGTTGACGGGCTTTGTCATAACAGCGTTGCCATTTCCGCTCCCGTTTCCGTTGTTGTTCGAGTTATTCCCGTTATTATTGTCCTTGTTACAGCCCGCAAAAACGGAGAGCATTGCCGCGGCGCAAAGGATAAGCGAAATAGCTCTTTTCAGACTTTTTCTTTTCATATTTATCTCCTTAAATAGTGTATAAGTTACCTCATCATGTGTTTGGCGATATACAAGAATATTTTATCACATTACTGCGAGTTATTCAATGCCGTGGCGATAGATTTACCATTTGTTTCTATTCTCACCCGCGGCGGTCAAGGATATACAGCGCGCGGTATATCAACCCGCTCTGACGTATGTTGCGGCGCGTGCTGCGATAGCCTCTGCCGCCTCACGGGGCGAGCATTTACCGTAAAGCATAGTCTCAACCTCCTCCGTGACGATTAAAAGCAGGCTCGGGTCGACACAGTACAGCGTCTCCGCGCTGTCGACGGCGGCAAGAAGCCTCGCCGCTTCCGGCGACCCCTCACCGAGCGCGGTTGAAAGCTCAATCAAAAAGTGCGAGCGGTTAATCGGAATCGCGTGAACATTGCCGCTTGTCGGAGCCGTGCGCAGTTGAAATGCAATAAATTTCCATGCCGCATTTTTGTGTTGTGACGCGGCGGAAATCGCAAGATTCGAGCTCGGCATAATCGCGCTCCCGCCCCCGTAGAGCGTCGGGAACCCAACAAACGCCGCCGTCTCGCCGAAGCGCTCGTCAACGAGGCGAATGCTCATCGGCGATGTAATGCTTGTCTGATACAGCAGAGTGCGATTTTGCGAAAACTGCGTCAAATTCGACTGCCAAATCTGCGTGTCAAAGATGTTTGCAGTCAGCGCCTGCGCGGGGAGTTGAGTCGAAAATTCAAGCACAGCGACAAATTCCTCACCCGCAAAATACGTCTCGCCCGAGGGCACAGCGTACGAACTGCCCGCAAAGGAGTTCACTGCCGTCGTCACAAATTCAGGAGCGCTCACGATGGCGTAATCGCTCGCCATAAGCTCCGCCTCGGGATAGCGGTTCCAAATATCCTCAACGTCAGAAATCGTGATTGTCGCCGTCTCCCCGAATATAGATGCTTTCCCCGCAACTGTCTGAACGGTAAAAAACGGGGGAATACTGTACAAACCGCCGTCGTCGGACGCGGCGCGAAGCACATTATCGAACAATTCCGCCCTCTCAAGCGTCGCGTCAGCGTTCAGATACGGATTCAAATCCTCCAAAGCCCCGCCGTCAATCAGCCGCGCCGGAGAAATCGCGTGCAGGCTCACAATATCCGGAGCCGAACCGTCCATAACATCGCGCTCCAACTGCAAAATCCCGTTCCACGGATCGTCCGCCGTCGCAAAAGAGGTGTAATCAACAACCTCAATCCGCGCTTCGGCGCTCGTCCGGTTAAAATCAAGCACCGCCGCGCGCGTGTTGGAATCCATAAACGTAGTTCCGAGCGTTACAACAACTCGCTCATCGGCAGGCAGCTCGGTTGGAGTCAAAATCGAAAACTCAGCCGCGCCGCGCCGCAGGAAAAAGCGCCCGTCCGACAGGGGATAGAATGCGGAAATATCCGTCGAATCAATGCCGGAGGCGATGAAATCAACAATAACCTCCTCGCGCATAGAGCGCCGGTCAAGCCCGAAAATGTAATCGCCGTAGCGATAGGTCAGGTCGTATTCGCCGACCCCCGCCGCCAAAGGCGTTCCGAAAAAGCCAAATTCGCCGCCGTATCCGAGTCCAAGGCGCACACCGTTGTATACTGCGCCGCCGTCGACGGCTCTCGCCTCAAAATCAACTGACCGCACAATTGCCGAGCCGTCCGCGCCCCCAAAAACGTAAGAGATATCGCCGTCGCCCGACCTCGCTGCGCCGTAGACGTATTCGCCCTCCACGAATGAAACTTCAAGCGCGCCCGTCGTCCCGCTGAATGCGTAGACGGTCTGCCCGCTGTAAAGGTATGCGTTTCCACCTCCATCAAGTACAATATTTTGCGGATACATCGCCGCGTCAATATCTACGAGATTGACGGTGAGTAGCTCCTCGCCTGTCGCGAGGAGCTTTATAAGACTGCTCGAATAAGTATCGCCGAGCGGTTCGGCGGCAAGAAGCCAAAGGCTCTCATCATCATCAACCGCAAACGAGGTCAGAAGCATAGAGCCGTCCGCCTCCTCCGCGGCCCATACGATACGTTCATCGCCGCCGTCAAAGTTAACGGAGACGATTTCGGAAGCCGCAACGGAAAAATCGCTGTAATCGAGCTTCGTGCGGTTAAAATACAGCCGCTCGTCGGAGGCGCAGATAACGGTATTCATCGCCGCCCCGAGGTCAATCGGAAGCGCCGCCTCGGAAAATGTAATAACAATCTCAACGTCGTCACCCGGCGACGCCTCCGGAGGAACAATTCCGGCTTCCGGCGTGCCGTTGTCCATAGCTCCGCCCGCGCTCGTCCCGGAATTGCCGTTGCTGTCCGTCGCTCCGCCGCGGCAGGCGACGGAGGCGAAGCAAAGCGCAAACAGGCAAAGAACGAGCGCGTATTTTTTCATTTTAAGAAGCCTACATAGATTCGCTGACGTAAAGCTGAACGCGGCTTTGGATAATTTTAGCAGTGTCCTCAGCAGTTTTAGCACCATTTATAAAAGCCTCAGTCTCTTCCGTGATAATTTTAAGGATTTGCTCATTTTGCGATATCGTCATCGAAGCGCTTTCGATAAGCGACCGCGCCTGATTAACCTCACTCTCGGTCATCTCATATCGGCGGAACGCTTCGATATCAATTCCTTCTGCCGCCATATTCTGCTCCAAAAACTCGGTGTACTCTTCTTCGGAATAGATGGTAAGTCCCCAACCCATGCTGCCGGTTTGGATCATGATATTCAAACCCTTGGACAGGTCGCGCTCTGACAGAGGCTTCATCTCCTCGGCGGCGGCGGCTTCGAACTTAGTTCTGTTCGTGGATATTGTGTTGCGCCATGAATCACCGGCAACCTGATAATCGGGCATAAGGAATGTGCGGATAAACTCCCACGCCTCGTCCTTGTGCTGTGACGTGGCAGAGATGCCGAAATCAAGGTCGGGATATAGAACATGTCCGCTCTTGCCTTCCGGTGCGGGGAATCCGACGAATGCAACATCCTCACCGAAGAGTGATTTTGAGTCGCGGATACCGCGGATATCGCGTGACATGTAGGCGTCCTGCAAAAGAATCTTGTTATCGGCAATATCCTTCGCCATATTCTGCTGACGCATCATATAGTATTCTTCGTCGCGTGCTCCGTAATCAATTTCCTTCGGGAAGCGCTTCGCGAACTCAAGAGCCGCGATAAAATCGGGATTATCAAAGCTCGCCTTGCCGGTCGTCCAGTCGATGTATGTGTCAAGTCCAAGCAGAACGCTCATCTGAATCCAGGTGTCGGCAGTAATATCGTCAATAAGTCTTGCGTCGGGATAGCGGTTCACGACGGCGGCAAGCTCCTGCGGAGTAATGCTTGTTACGTTACCGAATACAGATTGCTTACCCGCAAGCGTAAGGATTGAAAAACCGGTGACAATGTGACTAAGCTCACCGTTAACCTCGCCGACTTTAAGGATATTCTGAAGCATATCCTCGCGCGATAGCTGCGGGTCAGCGTCAAGGAACGGATAAAGGTCCTCAAGAATGCCTTTCGCGGCGTATTTGGCAGGTGGCAGACCGCCGCCCGTAAAGCTGATGATGTCGGGCGCGCGTCCGCTTAGAATATCCGCGTCAAAGCGCGTCATACCGGCGGTGTAATCGTCAGAGGTATTGTACTGACTGTAATCGGTGACTACGACGCGTATTGTAGAGCTCTCGCGGTTAAAGCGCGTGACCTCAGCGTTAATAAGGTATGATTCAAGCACACCGAGTGTAAGGATAACCTTATCACCGACGGTAGCATTTTCGTTTTTCGTAAGGCGCGAAATGCTCATCGAAGACGACGTCTCCGAGTACGAGTACTGCGCGATAAGGAATCCGTCATCAATGGCGGTAATTGCGGACAGGTCGTTCAAATCAATGTCAGAGTTAATGCCGGAAACGATAAGATCCTCATTCCAGTTATCCATTCTCAAGCCGTAGATGTCGGAGTTATAGTTGAAGTAGCAGGCATAATCACCCGTACCGTCAGCACACGTGTAAAAATAGCGGCTGCTGTTGTATACCGTCTCCTCGCGCACAGATTTCGAGGCAAAATCGACGGATTTAATCACCATACCCGTCGGACCGTAGGCGTTAAACATGACGCGCCCGTCCGCCGCTCTGAACGATGACTGTACGCTGTCGTTGTTGTTGATTGAGAAGGCGTACTCACCCGTCTCGCCGTTAATTGCAATAATGCTCTCATAGCTCATCAGATAGATGTTGCCGTCGGCGTCAAATAGAATTTTTTCAAAGTAAGTGTTCCGCATATCAACTTCGTCACTCAGCACGGTAGTTTTCTCCGTGCCGTCGGGTGCGATAATCAGCAGTGAGTATGACGATTCGGGATAGTTGTATTCATCATCCGACTGAGTGAATGTGTACGTCTCAAGCAGAGCAATAATCGTACCGTCCTCGCGGACGTTGAAATTGTCCAGTGACTCGTTCGAGCTCGTCTCGGAAGTCTTGTCAAACGAGCTTGACAGCGTGTAGTGAACGCGCTCGTCCGCACCGTCAAGCGTGACGGAAATCAGCTCCGTCACATATGTCGAGGTTCCGTCGCCGCTCGGCGAGGGGCGGTCAGTGCCGCGAATGTAGTAAATGCGCCCGTCAACGACGATGATACTGCGCATATATGTATCAGAGTCAATATTAATCGGCTCTGCAAGGTAGGCATAATCTAATTTTCCGTCTCCGGAGGTAAGCGGTGAACCCGCTGCATCGTTGTTCTTGTCGCCGTCCTCTGCGGGCTTCGTGCTACAGGCGGACAGCAGTCCGATTAGCGTGACGATCACCAAGACCCACGCAAGTGCTCTATTTCTTTTCAGTTTCATTTTTGCTCCCTTCAAAAGCGGTTTCCTTTTCTTTCTTTGCCTCAAGCGACTTGCGCACGGTTTTAAAGCGCTCAATCGCCCAGGGCTTAAACAATCCGCGTTGGCGGAATAGTTTAACTAATAAAATTACGACAACAACAGCGGGAAATACAGCAAGCACAATCGCGATAATCAGATAAATCGCCGCGCGAACAGTCATAAGCCGTGCAGAGTTCTCCCAATACGGCAGAGCAATTTCGCGTGTCTGCATAACAAGGCTGTCATAGTCTTTTAGCGTTTTCAGCAGAGTGCTACTCTCAAAACGCGCAGAGTTTTCAACAATAATGCGGTCCTCCGAATTAAGCGAGGCTAAAAGACCGGTATTGTCGCTTTCATTGTAAATAACCTGCAATCCGTATCCCGTAACGGGACCCGGAAGCACGAACTCAAGAACCGTCAGCTCCGGCGCTCTTACGACTTTTGCCAACAGCTCAAAGCTGACGTAGATACGGTTTTTGATGGTATCGTTTTCCTCTTTTTTGAATACGCCGCCGATTATACAGNGCTCACCGTTAAGCTTCGCCGTCTGCCCGACGATATCAAGCCCGCCGAAAACATCCCAGGCGGTCTGGTCGTCGACCATAATCACGTCTTTTGCGGCTCCGTCCGGGTCGATTATCGAGCCGCGCAGTATCGTCGTCGGGTGGAAATAGAAGAAATTCCCGATTATCGCCGTCGCGGTAATGCTTGAGTTACTGCGCGCAGGACCCTCAAGCCGCATATTATGCTCCTCGCCGCTCGCACAATCGAGCCAAAGGTGCGCCGTCGGGCTTGCGGGAATCATACCGTCCGACTCGAGCTTTTTCGCAATACTCTGGCGGAACGTCATAAATCCCGAATAATTGTAGCCGACCCCTCGTGCGAGGAAGGCGGAAACCTGCGAATAGCGAAGCGGCTCCGAAGTGGTCTCCTCCGCGCCTGCCTGCACCGGCTCCGGAACCGGTGCCGAGGCGGCGAAGAACTCAGCCGCCCGCTGGTCTAATAGCGTTTTCGGCAGTAGCGAAGACACAACAAGGCAAACGACCATCGCAATAACGCACACAGCCGCAATAATAAAGCAGGGCAGAGGAAGCGGAAGTTTTCGTTTTTTCAAGATTACTAACCTGCCAATCTGACTTGAGAATTCGCCTCAATCGGCTTATTGGAGGTAGTGATAACGAACGGACCCCAGCCGAGGTCACCTCGGATAGCGCTGTTTGTCGCGTCGGAATCAAGCACCTCAACCTCAACCGGTGTCGCGATATAACGCGTACCTAGCGGCGTTTGCTTCGCGACGGCGACTAGCACCATCTTACCGTCCTGACTCGGGCGAATCGCGGCATTCGGAACAATCATGTCATAGTATTGCGAGCGCGTACCGATAGTAAACTCAAGATTCTGCCCGGTAATAACGTCGCCTTGGATATCGAATTCAAGAAGCTTATTCGTCGAGGGCGCCTGCGGGTCGGTTTTGATAGCGGCAAGCGTCAGGATAGTGTTATTCATACCCCACGAGCTAATTTGCCCGATATCACCGATACGCACACGCTGAGCCTGCGCGTTCGTAACAGACTGCGTAATCGTAAAGCCTTTGCCGTTGATTTCAATCTGCGCGAGCTGCGCTTCGGGATAAACCTCTTTTCCGACGTAAATATCGGACATAATCGAGAGAACCATACCGCCGTAGCGCGTCGTAACGACATTTGATTGCGCCCCGCTGTCGCCGACAAGCTTATCGAGGGCGAACTTCGCGTCGTCGATTGCCTGCTGAAGCGAGCGCAGAGTCAAATTACGGTCAGCGTTCGACGCGTTCGAGTTAATTTTCACCTTTTCGAGAGCAATTTCAGCGTCACGAACGGCTTTCGCCGCGTCCTTCACGGCTTGGTCAAGCGTCGTTGTCGACGGTGTTGTCGTGCCGATGGGAAGCATACCAACGTCAATTTGAAGATTAACGAGGTTCTTCGTCGCGGTTTCAACGGCGCGGTCAGCATCGGTCTTTTCGCGAGTCTTATCGCGCTTTGCAGTTTCAAGGTTTTCGAGCGTTTTCGCGTACTTGTTCTCAAGCGTCTTCTTATACTCATCGCGCGCAAATTCCGACTCTTTAAGCGCCAACTCGCAGTTTGCAACCGCTTGCTGAGCCTCATTAACAGTCTGGAATCCCGGAGGCGGAGCCGGGTCGTATGATAGCGCGTATTGCAGGTCAATCCTCGCCTGTGCGAGCGCCGTCTCGTTCTTTGAAACGGTGTCGTTCAGTGCCTCAAGCTTCAGCCGCTCGTCCACGGTGTATGCCGAGCCGGAGCCAAAATCGGTAATCTGCTGATTAATGTCGGCAAGCTCATCCGCGCGCAGGTCAGCCGTCGCCTTTGCATTGTCGAGCGTCTTTCGCAGTGATTCGAGCGTCGCGATAGAGTTGCTGAGCAGTCTTTGTTTCCCCACAAGGTCGTTGAGTGTAATCTGCAGGTCCTCGATAGTAACCTGCGTCTCAAAATCCGAGCCTGCGTGACTGTTAAGCTCACGCTGATATGCGTCGCGCGCCGATTGCAGAGCCTTCTCGGCGTTACGCACAGCTTCGCTGTCGTTGTCGAGCGGCTCAAGCTCAAAAATCGCTTGCCCCGCCTCAACGGTGTCGCCGGCTCGCACAAGGATAGACTTAATCTGGCGCGGCGTAGTGCCCGGCAGGGTCGCGTAGTAAGCGTCGGCAGACTCGACAGTGCCCGTAATCCGAAGCGCGGTTGAAATTTCGCCGCCGTAAGCGGTAACTCCGGATACCTCCGCGAGCGAGCGGTTCAAAATGGTATTAGAGAAGAACGTCAAGACAGCCAGCGCCGCGAGGAAAATAATCGCGACATTCTTGACCCAGCCTCTGTTTTTAGCTTTTTTGTTCATTTTATCTATCCTTTCAACCCGCCGGAATATGTGATACCCTCAACGAGGTACTCCTCGCCGTGCAGGAACAGCAGTATCGCGGGAACCATATATATTGTGGCAACGGCGAACGCGAGTCCGATTTCGCCGGCATTAATCCGTGACAGGAAAACGGAAAGCGGTTGCGCGTCCTCGTTTGGCATCATGATTAGAACTTGTTCAACAACGTTCCAGTAATCAATAAAGACGAGTATCGCGACTGAAAACAGAGCGCCCTTACACATCGGCAAGCAGATTTTCGAGAAAATCTTCCACTCTCCGCACCCGTCAAGCTTTGCCGCCTCGATAAGCGATTTTGGAATACGCCTCATCGCCTTCGTCAGTATGAAAACAGAAAATGGGGTAAAAATACCGGGCAAGATAATCGACCACCGCGTGTCAAGAATCCCGAGCTTCTCCGCAACCATATAGTTTGGCACAAGCGTAACTTGGTACGGCATAAGCATAACGAAGATGTATACGAACAAAATTGCCTCTTTAAATCGCCCTCGAACCCTCATAAAGCTGTAGGCTGCGAATGCGGCGATAGCGACTTGGAAAACAAGAATCGGAACGGTAAGAATAACCGAGTTCCAGAACTTGTACAGGTAATCCGGACTGCGCAAAAATGTCGTCGCGTACTGGTCAAAAGTCACGCGGTCGGGGATAAGCTTCAGGTTAACGCGTTCCGAGATAAATTTCTTCCCGCCCTGCTCACTTTTTTCGAATACCGCGCCATAGTTTGCGGTAATCTCCTCTTTCGCCATAAAGCTGTTGGCGAAAGTCAGTATCGTCGGCATAAGAAATACTACGGCGAACACGCCGCACCACAGGGTCGCCAGCGCAATTTTAAGGAACCGAAAACGTTTCGAGCGCGCCTCGCGCCTCGCGGCTTTCCGCAGAGTAGCGGTCGAAATTTCGGATGAGGGATTGAGTATATTTGTCATTGTTCAATATCCCTCCCAATTCTGCTCTCGGCTGTGAATAGGATACTGATAATCAGCGCCATCGCAACACCCATAATCAGCGCCGCGGCAGAGAGCTTTTGGTAATCAATGTTTCGGAACATGTTGTTCATGTAGTGTTGAAGCAGGTACAAATCCTCGTAAGGGTAGTCACCGGTCAGCAAGTAAACCTCGCGGAAAACCTTAAACGAGTTAATCAGCGACAAAATTGTAACAAACAACAGAGTCGGCGATATAAACCGAAGCTTAAGCTGGAAGAAACGCCGCAACCCGGACGCGCCGTCAACGGACGCCGCCTCAAGCAGAGCCTTCGGCACGTTCGCAAGTGCCGCCATAAACAGAATCATAAAGTAACCGAGGTTCTTCCAAAGAAAGAGAATAACGACAATAATATGACTGTAATCGGACTTCATCCAGTCGATAGGAACCATATTCAGCGAGACTAAAACACCGTTCAGCGCGCCGTTGTAATCGAAAATAACCTGCCAAATCAGAACAATAGAGGCAACAGGAACCATCATCGGTGACAGGAAAAATGTGCGGAATTTACTCTTTCCCGGAATTTTCGCCTCAAGCACCATCGCCAGAAGAAGCGACAGAATAACAGCAAGCGGCACAGCAATCGCGGAAAACCGAGCCGTATTCTTCGCGGCAGTCTGGAACGCGGCGTTTTTAAAAACCTGCACAAAGTTCGCAAAGCCGACAAACGTGTTTGAAATCGGGTTGTCGACCATTGCATAACGAATAATCTGCGCAAACGGAGCCACAAAAAAGACCATAACACCGATAAGGCTCGGCAGCAGATAGCAGAACGATATTATTTTCTCCGAATACGTGCCGCGCATACCGATTTGCGGCTTCGGATTGCGCTTAAACGGCGAGCCAAGCTTCACCGCGATAGATTTCACACTCATTCGCCGCCCTCCGAGTCGCCGCCGCCCATGATGTTTTCGACCTCAGCGGCAATTCCCGTCGCAACATCCTCCGCGTGAGCCTCAGCAGGCTCGTCAGGCGAGGGAATCGGGTCCGTGTCGTTCGCCTTCAGCGGAATCCCGTCATCATCGGCGCACCCGATCATAGATGTAGAGCCAAGCTGAAATTCCGTGTGCGGCGACAACCGCCCCGGGCGATGCGTGATGGCAAAAGTCGTCTCCGCGTCAAAAATGTGGATTTTATCCGACTGCACCGCAAGCGTAAGCCGCTCGCCGCGCCGAATCGGGATATCATTAAATTCGCGCACGATAACGCGTGCGCCGCCGGGCAGGTCAACGTAGATATTCGTCTCCGCGCCGAGCACTTCGACGATATCCGCAACGCCATCGGCGAGTCCAAGGCCGGGCTTTGCCTCCGTAACAACGCTAAGGTGCTCCGGACGAATACCAATCCGTATTTTCTCGCCGACGAATATAACAAGTTCCGAATCGTCGGCAGACGCGTCGGTGAGCGATATACGGTGCTCACCATTCTCACCGAGCACAGCGACGAAGCCGCCGTTTTCCCCGCGCTCAAGCACCCCGTCGATGAAATTCATCCGCGGCGAGCCGATAAAGCTCGCAACGAACTCGTTCGACGGGTAATCGTACATATCCTTCGGCGAATCGACTTGTAAAATACGCCCTTTTTCCATCAGAACAATGCGGTCGCCCATCGTCATCGCCTCGGTCTGGTCGTGCGTGACGTATATAAATGTCGTCTGCAAACGCTTGTGCAGGCGCACAATTTCGGCACGCATATCGGCGCGAAGCTTTGCGTCGAGGTTCGACAGAGGCTCATCCAGCAGGAAAACGTCGGGGTTCCGCACCATCGCGCGGCCGAGCGCAACACGTTGCGACTCACCGCCGGAGAGCGCCCGCGGCTTCCGGTTGAGCAAATGCGTAATGCCGAGTATCTCAGCGGTCTCACGGACGCGCTTGTCGATATCGGCTTTTTTAAAGTGATGAATTTTCATGGCGAACGCCATGTTTTTGTATACGGTCATGTGCGGGTACAGCGCATAACTCTGAAAAACCATTGCAATGTTGCGGTTTTTCGGAGGAATCGCGTTAACAAGAGCGTCACCGATAAACAGCTGTCCCTCGGTGATATCCTCAAGCCCCGCAACCATACGCATGGTGGTGGACTTACCACAGCCGGAGGGTCCGACGATAACGACAAATTCGCGGTCCGCGATATCAAGGTTAAAGTCATCGACCGCGCGCACGTCACCGGGATAGACTTTCGAGATATTTTTCAGTATAATTCCAGCCAAATGTATTTCCTCCTACAAACGCATATCCTTTAGACGCAGGTGTCTCTATAAAAGTTCCATAAAAATGGAAAAATCTTGAAAAAAGTCAAATATTATCTATGTTAAGAATTATATCACATCAAAATCATATGTACATATTATTACAAGAAAATTCATAAATAACTAATGAATCCATAATAAAAATTCCTCCCCGCTTTTCAATGCAGGGAGGATTAGTGTTAACATCTAATTCAAGACAGCATCTCTCACATCGGACGAGAAGAACAAGCTACCCAAGGCTGCCACTGCGCCGTCAGCTCCCGCGATTTCAATCGCGCGGTCGACACCGGCTCGGATATCGTCAAAGGCCTCGGCGGGGACACCGTAGCCCGACAGCAGCGCCTGAAGTGCAGGCGCTTTCATAGCGCGCGGATTCGGCGGCGTAACCGCCACAAATGCTTTCGCAAACGGAGCAATTGAATCCATCATTTTAAGAACATCCTTATCAGCCATAACACCGACGAGGAAGACGAGCTTCTTATCGCGGAACAGAGCCTTAATGCTGTCCGCGGCGGCGGCAATCCCATGGGGATTATGGGCGCCGTCGATAATAAATGTCGGGTTACTGCGCAGAACCTCGAACCGACCGAGCCACTTCACGTTAGCGATACCCTCACGCAGGCAGTCGTCCGATATCGCGTAACCGATATCCCGCAGAGCCTCCAAAGCCGTAATCGCCGTCGCGGCGTTTTTCGGCTGATACGCACCGATAAGCGGGAGCTGCAATTTCTCATACGGTGCAAAATCGATAATCGATCCGCTCAGCGCGTATTCTATGACATTCAGGCGCGAAAAATCAACTTTTGTAAAGCTCGCACCGACCTCGGCGCACTTGCGCTCAAAGACCTCAACGGCTTCGGGTTCCGTGCCGTAGGCGACAACGCGCCCGCCGGGCTTGATAATACCGGCTTTAGCCGAGGCAACCTCCGCAAGCGTAGAGCCAAGCTCCGATGTGTGGTCAAGCCCCATCGCCGTAATAACGGCAAGAAGCGGCGTTGGAATGACGTTTGTCGAATCGAGCTCACCGCCCATTCCGACCTCAAGTACAACGATATCGCACTGACGGCGCTTGAAGTACATCATCGCAAGCGCGGTAATCAGCTCGAATTCGGTGGGCGCGTCAGCCATAGAATCGGCGAACGGGCGAATAATATTGGTCATTTCCTCAAGCTCGTCGTTGGTGATGTTCTCACCGTCGACCTGCATACGCTCGTTAAATGTCGCGATGTACGGCGAGGTATAAAGCCCGGTGCGATAACCCGCACAGCGAAGTACAGATGAAATCATAGATGCCGTACTGCCCTTGCCGTTCGTGCCTGCGATATGGACAAATTTAAGGTCGCGCTCGGGATTTCCGAGCTTCTCAAGCAACGCTCTCGTGCGGTCAAGACCGGGTTTTGCGCCGACCCATTTTACGTTGTGAATGTACTCAAGTGTGGATTCATAGCTCATGTTTTAATTCCTTTATGCGTGCTGTGGCAATAGCTTTTGCTTGCGCAAAATCCGTACAATTTGAATAAGTGCGGGTGTCAGCACAAGCTGAACCGCCGTAAGAATAAGCGTCTGCGGAACACGCGCGCCGACGCAGGTTATGTACGGAACATCCCGCCCGATAAAACCTGCGGACCACAGCCAATAGGAGTTGCAGACCAGCGAGAAAACGAGCTGATTAATCGCAACGGCGAGGACGATACGCGTCCACATTTTCGCACTGCTCAGTTTCGAGCGGTCAAGCTCAAACAGGAAAATACCGAAGACGAAACCGATGCATGCACAGCTAAGCGTAAGCCCCGGGAGTGGAACATTACCCTCAATCAGCGTACCTGTCACATCTGCAATGATGTAGACTAACGAGGCCCAAATAGGGCCGTGCGCCGTCGCGCAGATAACGATAGGCACGAATGCAAAGCCGATTTTCACGATAGGCGTACGAATCGAAAGGAAGCGATTCAGTACGATTTCTAAGGCGACAAGCATCGCCAACTGCACGAGCAGTTTGATGGAAAAGGGTACACGGAACATGCTTTTTGACATAAAAATACCTCCATTATAATGTGGTTTCTGCCACATAATGGAGGTTGTCTCCGTTACGCGGCAACGGGTGCGAGCCTCAAACCGTAGCGACTGCGATTTCCAAATCGTGTCCACTTTCGTCCCCCGGCAACTCCCCATCCGGCGGGCACTTAACGCTCAAGGATCTACTCTGCCGACGTTCGCGATTGAGAATCACGAACATCGCGGACATTATACCACGCAAAAACGCGGCTGTCCAGTGTTATTTTGCGTAAAAACCCGCAAAATCAAAAATCAATTTCAAGTCAAAAAATAAACTAATTCTTCTAATTTTGACAACTGTCGACAATATTCGACAAAGACTCCACATATAGATAGATATAATTTGGGCAAACGCTATATGTGGTGTAAAATGAATAATAACTACACGCTATACATAAACGGAGAAGCCGTTCCCGTCACAGAGGAAGTGTATAAAGCCTACTACCAAGAGCGCCGCCGTGAAAAGACACTAATTGAGAAGGACATCCGCAACAATGTCTCGACGTATGGCGAGCCGGATATCTTTGAATCCTCGGAAAAATCGGCGGACGATGTAATGTCAGAGCGCGAGGAGCGCGAAACCCTCCGCGCGGCTCTCGCCGCCCTCACTGCGGAGGATTACGAGCTGATTTCCGCACTATTTTTCGAAAACCTAACAGTCGCAGAGCTCTCCCGCCGAAGCGGAATCCCGCGCAAGACGCTGGCGTGGCGGCGTGATCGCGTTTTAGAGCGCATGCGCAAACGTTTCAAATAACGCCCTCCGCAAAACAAAAAACGGGTTCAACGCCAAAGCGTTGAACCCGTTTATCATACAATATGCCTAACCGACAGCACTCTCTGCCGCCGTAATCGAGGCTTTTACGTTCCCAGCGTGTTCTCCTTGAGAACAACATCGTGTGCGCCGCCCTCAACGATAGACGTTGAGGATACAAGCGTAATCCGAGCCTTCTGTTGCAACTCCTCAAGCGTCAGCGCCCCGCAGTTACACATAGTGCTGCGCACCTTGCCGAGCGTAAGCGCAAGATTATCCTTCATACTGCCGGCGTAGGGGACATAGCTGTCAACGCCCTCTTCAAAGGTCAGCTTTCCCGCGCCGCCCATGTCGTATCGTTGCCAGTTCCGCGCGCGCGCCGAGCCCTCGCCCCAGTATTCCTTCATATAACTGCCGCCGACTGAAACGCGCGTGTTCGGGGCCTCGTCAAACCGCGCAAAATAGCGACCGAGCATTACAAAATCTGCGCCCATCGCAAGTGCGAGCGTAAAATGATAATCGTGAACGATACCGCCGTCAGAGCAGATTGGGATATAAACGCCCGTCTCCTCGAAGTATTCATCACGTGCCTTTGCGACATCAATAACGGCAGTCGCCTGACCGCGACCGATACCTTTTTGCTCGCGAGTAATACAGATAGAGCCGCCGCCGATACCGACCTTAACGAAATCCGCGCCGCACTCAGCGAGGAAGCGGAACCCGTCCGCGTCCACGACGTTACCCGCCCCGATTTTCACGGTGTCGCCGTATGTCTCGCGCACCCAGTCGAGTACAAGCTTCTGCCACTCCGTGTAGCCCTCGGACGAGTCAATGCAAAGGATATCCGCACCCGCCGCGATAAGGGCGGGGATACGTTCTTTGTAGTCGCGCGTGTTCACACCGGCGCCGACGACGTATTGCTTGTGCTCGTCGAGTAGCTCCAGCGGGTTCGCCTTGTGCGAGGCATAGTCCTTGCGGAAAACGAGGTACATAAGCGTGCCGTCGTCGTTGACAATCGGCAGAGTGTTGAGCTTATGGTCCCAAATAATATCATTCGCGTCGTGAAGCGTTGTGTTCGCGGGCGCGGTGATAAGCTTTTCAACGGGAGTCATAAAGCTCGTGACGAGCTCGTCGCCCGTCATACGGGAAACGCGGTAATCGCGGCTCGTAATCAAGCCGAGAAGCTTACCCTGCGCCGTCCCGTCAGAGGTAACCGGCACAGTGCTGTGTCCGCGCTCTTCCTTGATGGCGATAACATCGCGCAGTGTCGCCGTGGGCGGCACATTCGAGTCCGATGTAACGAAGCCCGCTTTGTAGGCTTTTGCGCGTGCGACCATCGCGGCTTCGTCCTCAATCGACTGTGAGCCGAATATAAAAGATACGCCGCCCTCTTTAGCGAGCGCGACGGCCATGTTGTCGTCACTGACCGCCTGCATAATCGCGGAAGTGAGCGGAATGTTCATTTTAAGCGCAGATTCTTCCCCTCGGTGGAACTTAACCATCGGGCAGCGCAGAGAGACATTGGCAGGTGTAGCGTCAACGGCGGAGAACCCGGGTACAAGCAAAAACTCCGAGAAAGTGCGGCTCGGTTCATCGTAAATAAATGCCATGCAAATCAATCCTTTCGTCGAAAATTATAATGATTTAGAATATCACGGCGAAACCATAATGTCAATAGAATCAGGCTCAAAATAGAAATAATTTCTGCAACGCGGTAGGCTGTCGGTGCGCGGTAGAAAACGTGCAGTAATCCGTTGCCGGACAGAGCCTCAACGCGAACAACGCCGCCCGTTCCTGCGGAGATATTCCCGACGCTCGCGGCGTACCCCGGATAGTAGTAGAGCGGAAGCTCAATAGAACCATTTTCCGCATCAACGAATGCAACTTCAAACTCCAACGGATCGCGCTTGACGTTAAAAACCTCAAGCCCTTCGGCAACAACGTCACCGCCGCGCTCTTCAAGAGCCTCTTTCGTGTCGCCGCGGCGCAGGTATTCCTGTCCGCCGATTACGTTTACCGGCGCGCGGTCTGAGGAGTTAGCAAGCACGGTTGTGGCGTTCGGGTCTTGTATATAGGAATCGACAAACGGCGACACCGCAAGCAGAATAACAATCCCGCAGACGAGAAAGACATTGCCGCGCCGCCGCCCGGCATCCCCGGCAAAATACTCGACGCAGAAAGTCAGAACAACCGCTAACCCAACGGACGCAAGCCCAAGATAGCGCCACGGAAACTGGATAGAGTTAATAACCCCGCCAATCAGGGGGATATGCTCAACAGCGCGCCACGGAAATAGGGTAGAGCACACCCAAAGCGCGCCAAGTGCGACAAAAAACGCACCGCGTATACCGCTTTCGATATCGCGGCGAAGCTCACCGCGACGGAAAAAGCGCAGAAACAGGTAGCAAAGTATAGCCGCGCCAAAAATCCCGCCGACGGATAGGGGCATTCCGGAGCTCGCCTCGTAAAGTCCCTTCGATAGCCCGCGCGCCGAGGCAAAGGTTGAGAAAAGTTCAGCCGGATACGCCGCGTTATCGGCTGTAATCGCCCCGACCGATGATGCCCGCAGAGGCGTCGCGCCGAGGTGCGCCATCGGAACGGTTACCCAAAGCGTCAATAAAATGGTTGCAATTACGGCTTGCGCCAATATGACTAGCCGCTCTTTCGTAAAAAGCCGCCGCAGATTAAATAAAGCGATAACCGCGCATACCTCCGCGGCAATAAGCGCGGATAAAACATGCGCGTTCACCAAGGCGGCAAATCCGCCGATAAGAAGCCAGAGCGCCCGCCGTGTTTCTCCGAATAAAAGCTCGTACATGCCGAGCAAAATGCAGGGCAAAAAGACCATTCCGATAATCTCACCGAGTGCGGCACGCGTGTAAATGCAGATAAATCGGTAAAGGCAAAGCGTGTACGCGGCGGCGGCAAAAAGAGCCGTATCGCGCCGTTTAAAGAACCGCTTCGCGCACAGGTACGCGATAGCCGCCGTCCCGAAATTCAGGGTAAATATAAAGATTTGGTAGGCGAACAATTGCGGAACACCGACAAGCCGAAGCAGAGCCGGAAAGTATAAAAACAGCGGCGGATACATAATCGGGTCGGCGTATCCGAAGCCGTTGATAAAGGTTGGATTAATCCGAACGGGAAACTGACCGGCGCGAAGCCCGTCTGCTACACCCTCAATCCGCGTCAAGTGGAAGCTCAGGTCATGCGCCCAGGGCAAAAACCACCGCAACAGAGGCGCGGTGGCAATAACGGCAATAAAAGCGCAGGCAATAACGATAAATTTCCGGTTCGAGCGTCCGATAGTCATAATGCGAATCTCCTAATTAATAAGACTTGCAAAGCCAAATGTCACACCGGTTGTAAGGATAGCCATCGCCGCAACGCCGGCATATACGACCGGCAGAGCGACCTTCAGCCGCAGATTAAGCATAGCCGCGATTAGCGAGCCCGTCCAAGCCCCCGTCCCCGGCAGCGGTATTGCGATAAAGAGGAAAAGCCCTATCAGAATCCCGCGCGTCATCGCGTCACTTTTTTTAAGTGCGCGCGCCTCCATCCGCTCGGCAAATTGCCCGAGCCGCGGCGAGACTTTTTTCATAAACGCAAAGACCCGCCGTACAAATAGAATAATAAACGGCACAGGAATGCAATTCCCCGCAAAGGCAATCAACGCCGCAACAAGCGGGTGCAAATCATGTATAACGCCGTAGGGAATCGCGAAGCGCAACTCCAAAACAGGAAGCATCGCGCTAAAAAACGTGATTAATATGTGTTTTGTCATTTTACCCCATTTCCGCGAAGCTTAATAATTTCATCGCGCAGAATTGCCGCAAGCTCGTATTCCATCATTTTCGCGGCTTTGTTCATTTCCTTTTCAAGTCGGGCAATTTCAGCGTCGAGCTCTTTTCGTGTCATCGTCACGCCGTCTTTTTTCTTCGTTTTCTTCTCCGGATCGGTCGAGGAAATCTCAAGAATATCACGAACGCTTTTAATAATCGTCTGCGGAGTAATCCCGTGCTCCGCGTTAAACGCAGTCTGGCGCTCACGCCGCGCCTCGGTGGTCGAGATTGCCGCATGCATACTGCGCGTGATTTTGTCTGCGTACATAATAACCAGCCCCTCGGAGTTTCGCGCCGCGCGTCCGATAGTCTGAATCAGCGAGGTCTCACTGCGCAAAAATCCCTCTTTATCGGCATCAAGAATCGCGACAAGTGACACCTCCGGCAGGTCAAGCCCCTCACGCAACAGGTTAATACCGACAAGCACGTCAAACTCCCCGAGCCTTAGCGAGCGAATAATTTCCATCCGCTCCATAGTCGAGATATCGTGGTGCATATAACGACAGCGTATGCCGGAATTTGTTAGATATGTCGTCAAATCCTCCGCCATTTTCTTCGTGAGCGTCGTGACGAGCGTCCGCTCGCCGCGCTCACCGCGCGAAGTAATTTCGCCGATAAGGTCATCGACCTGCCCGTCGGTCGGTCGGACTTCAATAATCGGGTCAAGCAGACCGGTCGGGCGAATAATCTGCTCCGTAATCTGCGCCGAACGCTCACGCTCATACGCCGCCGGCGTGGCGGAGACGTAGACGACCTGATTCAATCGCTCCTGAAACTCCTCAAATTTCAGCGGGCGGTTATCGAAAGCCGACGGCAGACGGAAGCCATAGCGAATCAGATTCTCTTTCCGCGCGCGGTCACCCTTGTACATCGCGCCGACCTGCGGCAGAGTGACATGCGACTCGTCAACGAACATCAAATAATCCTCGGGGAAGTAATCCAAAAGCGTCATCGGAGCCGACCCCGGCGGGCGGTCACTGATAATACGCGAGTAATTTTCGATACCACTGCAATAACCGAGCTCGCGAATCATCTCGATGTCATAACTCGTGCGCTGATGAATCCGCTGAGCCTCAACAAGCATATTTTCCTTCTCAAAATGCTCGACGCGCTCAACAAGCTCCGTGCGAATCTGGTCGACGGCGCGCTCCATTTTCTCCTCGGTCGTAACGTAGTGCGACGCGGGATAGATTGCGATATGCTGAAGCACGCGCACCGGCACGCCGGTCACGACATGGATTTCAGAAATACGGTCAATCTCATCGCCGAAAAACTCGACGCGGATTGCGTTATCGCGCGAGTAAACGGGGTAAATCTCAACGGTGTCGCCGCGCACGCGGAACATGTTGCGCTCAAATGCGATATCGTTGCGCGTGTAGCGAATCTCGACGAGCTTCCGCAGTAAATCGTCGCGCTCCATGCGCTTTCCCGGTCGCAGAGATATAACAAGGCTCGAATAATCAATCGGGTCGCCGAGCCCGTAAATGCAGGATACAGACGACACAACAATAACGTCGCGCCGCTCGAACAGGGCGCTCGTAGACGAGTGGCGAAGCCGTTCAATCTCGTCGTTTATCGCGGAATCCTTTTCAATAAACGTGTCGGTGTGCGGGATATACGCCTCCGGCTGATAGTAGTCATAGTAGCTGACAAAAAACTCAACGGCGTTGTCGGGGAAGAACTCGCGAAACTCGGCGCAGAGCTGCGCCGCAAGCGTTTTGTTGTGCGCCAGAACGATAGTTGGGCGGTTAACGCGCTCAATAATTTTCGCCATGGTGTACGTCTTGCCGGAGCCCGTAACACCAAGCAGAGTCTGCTCCTCAAGCCCCATCTCAATGCCGCCGGCAAGCGCGTCAATTGCGTCCGGCTGGTCGCCCGCGGGCGCGTATTCACTTACGACTTTAAAGTCAGGCATGCGGGAAACCTCCTTTTGCGCAGGTCAAGCCGTCATCGCGTCGGACTTACCGTGCGGTCAATTCAAAATCTAATGTGCCGCGATCAACGCCGTTAACGATAAGCGTGACAGAGTGTAAACCCGGATAGTGCTTTCGTGTGCTAACGTCTGCAAGCGCGTGTGTTTTCGTGTAAAGCTTCCGCTCACCCTCTTTTAGGGTGAACTCTGAAATCTGAAAAATCTTGCGGTTCCTTTTTGCGTTCGCCTTAACGTAGTCAATCCCGTATTCAAGCCGAACCTTCGTCGCGGTGCTCGTTTGAATCGCGAATGAAAACGTAACATCGCCGCCAATAGAAGATGTCGCCGCCGACAGAGCAAAATCAGAAACATCTAAAGAACCCGTATCGTGGAATCCGAAAATCCCCAAAACGTCGCGATTTCCTTTTTTAAGCAAAGTCCTGCAAGCATGTTTAACAATCCAGTCTGTGTGTTCGCTCTCGCCGTACCACTCTTTCGCGATTGAGGCGACTAACTTCGGGTGCGTTTTCGAGATATCATTTAAGTTGTTCGCGACGCTTTTCCGAACGAACAATGACGGGTCAGTTTTCAGTTGGTTAAGTATCGGCAGAATCGGCGACGGGTCACGCTTAAAGCTCGGCAGCGACTGCCCCCACGGAAGCTGAGGGCGGCAGCCCTCACTCGCAAGACGGCGGACGTGTTCGCTCTCGTCTTTTGACCACTCGTACATCTGCGCAATCATGCGCTCCTCGTGATTGATAATAAAGACGCGGACGGCAAGCTCTGAAGAGGCATATTGAGTATACCTCGCAAACGCCGCCATAGAAATATCCCAGTTTTCCTCGTCCTGCCCGAACAGCTCGACAAAGGAGGGAAAGAAGCCGCAAAAACCATCAAGCCAGCTCCCGTAATTCGGCGCAACTTTGTCGATTATGGAAATCGCCTCGGCGTAATCCGCCGGCAAATACTTACCGAGATTTTCGCTGATTTTGTATATCCGATTTTTAAGCTCTAAATCGTCCCACGACGCGTCCATCGTCGATTGCAAAAATGCCTCGACTTGAAACGGGGGATAAACCGACTTAATATCCGTGGCGAGTTTAGTCAAGGATTCATGGTTGTATATGTTTTTAATCAAGTCCGACATAATTTCTCCTGTCAGGGCGCAAATCCCGAAAAATTTGTAAACAACTTATTAAATCAGCCTAAAAGTGAGGCTAAAATCTGCGGATCTTTCTTCGCAAGCTCGGCTTGCTCGTCGGCGAGTTTTTGCAGATTCGCCGATAATTCGTCATGCTGACCGTCAAGGTCAAGCGCCTTAAACAGCGCGTCTTCCGCGCGGAAATTCTGCGGTTCACCGAGGTTCGGCAAGCCAAGAGTTTCAAGGGCGGCGCGGATTTTCGGGTCGATGTCAATCGCCATCGAGGGCGTTGCGGCTCTCGCCGCGAAAATCAGCGAGTGCAGACGCAGTGACAGCACAAAGCGTGTCTCTGCAAGGACTGCGAGCACTTCGCGCGGCACAAGCTCGCGGTCAAGAACGATCGCGGGCGAGGTCATTTTAGCGGCAATCGCGCGCGAGAATTCTGTGTCGCGCGAGGTCTGCATCGGCATAAAAACCGTATCAAATCCGAGCTGCTCATGAATCAGTTCGCAGAAGCGCGCAATCTCATCCGCGAGCTTCGGCGCGTCCTTAACAGGGCGCGCACAGATTGTTATAAATGGGCGTTCAGCGTCAATTCCAAGTCCACAAAGCATTGCGGCGCGGTCACTCTCGGATGGAAGTTCCATCGTGTAGACGGGGTCGCCCGTGACGATAATATCCTCGCGCACAACGCCCATCGAGCGAAGCTCGTCAAGGCTTCGCTCATCGCGAAGCGTGACAGCCGTTGCGGATTCTATTGCGCGGCGAACACGCGCGATATTCGCGGGCTTCGTAATCGGACCGATTCCATTTGCGTATATCATAACCGGCTTGCGGAAAAATCGCGCCGTGCGAATTACACTGAGGTAATAGAGCAATGAGCGCGTGGACGTTCCGTCCTGCAACAGACTTCCGCCGCCAAAAACCAAAGCGTCAGAGCGCGAAAGCGTCCGCACCATCGCGAACGGATTAAACCGCGCGGAGGCTTTGACGCCGTATTTTTCCCGCGTTTCAGAGGGCTTGCGGGAGAGAACCGTAATCTCTGTACCCGGGCGTTCGGCGATTATGCTGTCGTGGACAGATTGCATAATTGCCTCGTCCCCGACGTTGCCGTAGCCGAAATATCCGCTGATTGCAACGCGTCGGAGCGGCAACCCAAGCGATTCATAAACGGCGATACAGTCGTCAACCATGTGCGCGACAGAGTACAGACGCGTGATGATTGAACGGCACTCCGCACCGAGCTTTGTGACGCGAGTCTCATACGCGAGCGAGCCGCGGTCTGCAAAAAACTCTGTAATATCGCGCACGAGTGCCTCGGCGGTTGCAGGCTCAAGCCCGCGCGCCGTGAAATTCGTCGCAATGCACTCGTCGAGCTTGTCGCCTGTGAAAAGACCCATATAGCCCTGCCCGCCGGAGAGAATTACGGGTGTTGCAGTCGCCATCGCCTCAAGCGCGGCGCGGGACACGCCGACAAAAAGGTCGCCGGCGGCAAGAATCGCGTCGACGTCCAAGCGTGCGCCGGTCATAATAATCGCGTTATAACCGAACTCCGCATTTATCTTTGAGGCGCGGGCTGTCAGCTCAAGCTCTGCATCGCCGCTGCCGACAACGATAACGCGCAGGTTCGGAATGCTCTGCAAGAGCGCGGGCGTGCTATCAATAAGAGCCTCCACCGCGCGGGCGGGTGCGAAACTGCCCGAATTGTCGAGCCGAGAGACGGTGACCACAACAGGCGCGGAGTCGGGGATTCCAAACTCGTGCTTTATATGCTTGCCCGACGCGCCCGGCGAAAACCGATCCGTATCAATGCCGTTAATCGTCAGCGAGATATTCTCTGCACTGACATCCTTATAATTATCAAGCAGGTATTGCTTTAAATCTTCAGAAACCGCAATTGTGCGCTCGCCCCAGTTTGAGAGCATTTTCTTAATTCCGCGCGCGACAAAGTCGCTGTGCGCCGTCGTAACAAATCGGAATTTATACCGCTTTTGCAACAGTCCGCACAGGAAAGCCGGAATACGCGCATGTGCATGCACAATGTCGAAATTTTCGACGCGCATTATTGCCGTCAGTGCCCCGAGCGCAACCGCCATAGAGTGCGGATTCGTCGAATTTAACGGAGCATAAACATGCTTTGCGCCGGCGGCACGGATATCCTCCTCATAAACGCCGCCGGCGGATATGACGGTGACATCGTAGCCGCGGCGACAGAGCTCCCGCGAGAGCTCTACAATGTGCGTTTCCGCGCCGCCAAGGGCGAGCGCCATCGTCGCAATTAGAATCTTTTTCATAAGCTTAGAGCTCCCCTAAATTTTAGGCTCGAACCGTGTGATTGTGGAGGTTGCGCTATTATATTTTGTATACATCTTAACCTCGGCATTCGAGCCAATCTCGAACGTCTTATTCGCAAAGTATCTGCCGTTGCTGATACTGCAACCGACCTCAATCGTGACAGTTACATCATAACGCTCATACGCGGGGGCGACAACCTGCTTGCCGTCAACGAGCGTTGAGATTACCATAGAATCCTGCATGTCAATAGCGACGATTTTACCGATATCATAGCCGCCGTCGGCGTAAACGGTGTCGCCGACTTGCAGGCACGAAGCGGCGGAATCGCGAACGGAACGGAGCGTTATATCATACGAAACGGGCGTTAAAGAAACTTGCGCGCCCGGCGTTTCGCCGCCGGAGCGTTTTGTGAAAATCGCAAGCGCCGCAACGACTACAACGAGAATGACGAGCACGTCAATTACGCTGATTTTGCCGAAGAGACGGCCGTTGTTATCAATGACTTTACCTTTCATGCTCTAACCCTCCCTTTCCACGGACAGAATGAAGCCCATACCGGCATAACCGGGGCCGTTGACCGTCACGGGCAGTCCCGCGCGGACAATAAACCCGCCGTCGACAGTTATCGACGAAGCCGTCTCCGCCGCCGGGGATTCCAGCGTGATTATTGCGGTGTAGCGGTCGGGCTGTTCCTCAATAACCTGCGCGCCGGTTATCTGATCCCGAAACGGGAGGCGCGTTGGCTCGATTGTCACAGCGACGACTTTGCCGAGTGTGCGCTTTTCAATGCGGTCGATAATCGTGTCGCCGACTTCGACCTTGTTCGAAGCATCCTCCATCATTCCCGTCAGCTCAATGACATACCGTACCGTTGTTGACGTGCCGGAGGAGAGCTTTACCCCGTCGCTTCCGCTTCGTGAGGTGTTCGTAACCGCGAAAAATACGATTCCCGCCACCACGACAAGTGCAATGATTACAATGTCAAACACGTTCAGCTTTAGCCGAAACTTCTTCTTTTCGTTCATTTTCTATCCTCCGTAAGGTGTTTATATACTTTTTCTGTGTCCGCCGCAAGACGGCGGGCGGTGAAGCGTTCCTCGTAAATCTCCCGCGCGCGGACTCCGATTTTTTGGCGGAGTTCAGGCTCGGTCATATACCTTCGTAAGACGGCGGCGAGTGCGGTCGGATTTTCAACCTCAAACAACAACCCATTTTCGCCGTCGTCGATTATGAACGGGTTTCCGCTTGTGTTGCTGACTGCGGCGGGGATGCCGGCGCTCATACCCTCCAGCAGGGAGAGGCTTGACGCTTCAACCGTGGAGGCGTTTATCTGCACGTCGTTTATCGCCAAAAGTCCCTCGACATCGGAGACGAACCCTGCGAATATGACGTTTTCAGTCACGCCGAGCTCGCGGGCGCGGGCGCGAACATCGCTTTCCTGTCCGCCTGTGCCGGCGATAATGATTTTCGGGTAAAGGTCCTGCCGTGCAAGCTCTGCCGCCGCATCGACAACGGTCATTTGACCCTTGTACGGCTCAATCCGTGCGATGATTGAGGCGACGAAGTCGCCGTCGTTGATACCATAGAGAGGTCGGAGAGCGGATTTTTCGTCGTCAGTACGCGGTTGAATCGGCAGGACTCCGTTGAAGAAAGTGAATACGCGTTTTTGGCTTATGCCGCAGGCGAAAAGTGCGTCTGCACACACGGGTCCGACGGCAATTATCGCGTCGGC
>JGI994J12354_10000446_pt1 | contig 41136 bp, 37 predicted proteins | sample IntmicLarv3ML3BL_FD_12354 | JGI IMG/M metagenome (IMG submission 12354) | reverse complement strand
ATGCTCTGCCAATACCCCCAAATACCGTTGGTGAAACAGCAGTTTCAATGGTATAATCACCGAACTCCTCATTCACGATTTCAAGAAAGTCTTCTTTAGTATGTAAACCACCATCCCAAGTTTCAACTTCCATTGTAATTACTGGTTCATTCGAGGAAGTGGTTTCATTATCACTACCATCAATATCAATACCAGTATGTTTTTCAATCGCATCTTTTGCGCCTTCTAGAACTTCTTTAGCTACTCCCTTAACTAACTTATCAAATAATCCCATAAATGTCTTTCCTCCTATGTGTTATTTAATATCTTTAAAGTACTCAAAACACCTGCTTGAATACTATAAATGCTTAGTTTTGAAACCAATTTATCGTGACAATTAAATGTTTGCTTTGTGAACATAGTATAATATATATTTCATTGAATTGCCACAATAAATGGTATTTGACTAGCAACTACTAACTACAAAAATTTCTGCAACATTTTTCCGCCTGGCACCATTTTTCGTTACAAATTAGGCAATCAGTATGCATTTCCGGAAACAAGTAAATGGTTGAACAACACAATATACTTCTTGGCCATAATACACCTGCACATTATCTCACTTTAGTAGCGCCGCTTTTATTAATGAGATAATAATTTTATTTCTCTCATCTGCAACATTAATTCTGTCATATTCCTCTTCCATGAACAATGCAAATAATACAATAGGCTTAATAATTCTGTTTTTGAGTTCACTTATCTCGTCATTACTGGCATTAAAACCATATACCTCTTTTCTCAACTCATCTCCCTCTAGGCAAAGATTTACATCGATTTTTCTTGCATCTGCATTTTTTGCTATATCACATATAAACTCCGATTCTGACAAATAATGAATTTCTAGATTCAAACTATGTGTTTTATCTTTTTGCGCATTCATAGGCGCTTTTTCCTCAAAGACAATGAACTCATCTTTATTACTCTCGATTGAGCCCTTTCCTTCAGGGAAGAAAATAAATTGCACATCGTAAGTGCCTGGTTTGATAGTCTTATCATTGAATTTATACTCGATTCTACCATTCATAAAATTCGGCGAGTATTCATGAAAAGCTTTTCCATCGATGTAGGGGCAAATAGTAGCAGACTGATTAATGTATTTTGCTGCGCCTGTTTCTAGACAAAATGAGACTGTTTCGTCTGAGTAGAACTCACGTTTAGAAGAAGAAATATTAATAACTCCAATATGGTCAAGAAACTCTGATTCACTCTTTTGCCAAGGAATGTGGTTTCCACCGCGCCTGGGCACCAAACTTCCACCTTTCAAGAATTTACTATAAATGTCCTGTACCTCTGCAGAGATTTCTGACAGTAGCTCTGTATCTATCCTGCTACTTATGCTTTTTTCGGCTACTATCTGGTTTATTTCCTTTAGTTTGTCAATTTCGCATATACTCTTGACCACTTTTTCGATAAACCCTTTTGTTAAGTCAGTGTCCTTGATCTGTGATCTATCTGAAGTGAAAAATTTGTATTTCTCGTTACCTAAATGATCAAGATTGACCACAATAAGCAGCCTATACTTTAGAAAAGTCAAACCATTGTTCTTTATTCTAGTGTAGCCTTCAGTGGTAATTGTTTGGCCATTAACAGTATATAATATCGGGTCACAATATACATTGAACTGCTCAAATATCGATTTACACATATGATCTGAACCCCAATCTTTTTCGTTATCTGGTAGTATCAAGTAATAGTTTACTAGATATGGAAGATCATTGTGACGTATCTCAACTATACCGGAATACGCCTCTTTTAAGTACTTTTTTGTTGTATTAAGTTTCATAAAAGAACCATATGCATTCCTACCCTGTGCATTTCTATTTTCTCTATAATTAGCTCTATTTTCTATTATTTTCACTGGGACTGCAACATTGTATAGTTCCGTATTAATATAATCGACAAGCATTCCTGGTTTTGAGATATCGTTGTTTCTATATTCTCTGGAAATATCTGTTTCCACCATTCTAATGAGAGTTCCACTTTCAGCTAGAAAAAACTCCTTCAAATAGTCTGTGGGTACATACTCAGAAGCATCAAGTTGAGGTATTTCATCATCTATCGTCATATAAACATAACAATGATTCTTGTAATCTTTTAACTCAACAGACTTTATAATCGTAAAATAGTATTTACTTTCATATTTAGAGACTATTATTGTAGACTCTGTAAATGGAAGTGAAGTAGATCCGCCTTGACCAAAAGCGCCAATTAAGTATGTTTTCTCACTACTTAACTTATTGCCATTGGCCATAGAAAGAAATGTTTTGTCAAAATTATGCCCTGGAACTCCAATACCTTTATCGAGAATATCAAATGTTGGTTTATTGCTCTTTGGCCCGTCATTTATTGCCAGAATAACTTGATTATCAATATCAAGGGCGTTTGCCCTAACTTCCGAACTACTTCCATATATTTTTTTTAAATTAGCATAGTACTTGGGAAAAGCTCTTTTTATAACGGCTTCGGAATTTTTTGGGGAGGCAAGTCCGTGTATTTCGCACTGTTTTTCAATTATTGCATCAATTGCATTAGTCAACCTTTCAATTATCCCCTTCTCTCCTTTTTTGAGAATGCCAATAGTACTACCGTTCGAGTTATTGTTTCCTAAGAATTTCCATTGACTGGCAATGTCTTTATGGCATAGATTCTTTTCATCAAGCGTATGCCCAGAATATCTCTGAACAAAATCATTTACTTGGTCGATCTTATAAAGATCAAGCACTTCTTTTATCTTAATCATTTTCAGCCCCTACATTTCTGACATTACTTCCATTTTTACAGTCATATATAAAACTTGCCACAAACTAGCGTTTTTTCCAGTCGCATTTGGGTTGTTTCCTAAACTCCTACTCATATCAATTGTATTTCTTACTAAAATTGGACCGACTTTTTCCAAAACCGCAATAGGGTCAGTTTTCCATTTGTAAACCCCATTTTCTTCGGTAACCAAGGCTCTAAAAGAGCCCAAGACAGGGTAGATAAATCCGTTTGGCGAGATGTATTCCATCTCCTTTTGGTAAAACTTGGACTTAAATTTTGGTTTCCCCTGTTTTCTGGTTATCACTCCAGTTATTGCACCGTATTTCTTAATTGCGTCATCCTCTCCTCTATAGTATTTTGCCATATTGGCTTCTAGAGCATCATATAATTTCGTAATATCAACCATAATGCTTTTCATTTTGAAATAAGGGTTATTTGTAACGTTATCTTCGTTTGCCTTACTTTCATTAATGTAAATATCAACACATTGTTTATTACTACTATATGAGTTTATTGGGTAGTTTTTCATATCGTGATATCTATCAATGTTAAAAAGGTTTAAAATTGCTAACAAAACTGAAACATCAATTCGCTTATTCTGATTTTCTTTATACGAAATATCTCGAAAAAACGGCTCGCCTCCAAAAGCATCCTTAATAAGTGCAAAACGTTTCTCTAATTCCGCAATCGATTGCTCTTTAACTTGAACAGATGTATTTCTGGCGGCTGCTAGAGATTCGAAAATAGACTCAACATGTGTCAAGACTTCGATTTTCACAAATTGTTGATTCCTTTCAAGCATTTCGTTTTTCTCACGTATAATCCTATAAGTATGACCTCCATCAACGTTACCATGCACATCCAAATCAGTAAAAACTATTGATACGAAACTGTTCACATTATCATAAGATACACTTTCTGCAGACAACAAAAGACCTCTATTCAAGAGATAGAAATCTAATCTTGCTGGATCTAGTAACGAGTCCCTTATTTTCTTAGCTACACCAGTGTTAAGATTTTGCTCTCGGGGGTTTGTTCTCATCGGTATATTATTCGGAACATCAAGTACATCACAAATCATTACAAACATTTCTGCTGTCTTATCTCCATCCTCCAAAACATAATATGGGTTCGGAATCTTTCTAAAAGAGGATACCTTAAACTTCAATACTAATTCATCGCTCATGTGTTTTCTCCTTTCGCACCACAAAGGTGCTATTTTTGATACTTGGTTTTATCACCATTGCCACAATTATATACAGTGGTCGTTTATAAGAAAACGCTATATATGACGTTTTATGATATACTATACTCATGAAGAAAATTGACACTTGTTCCGTAAATTACATGTTAGGTCAAAATATTGCACGGTTAAGAAAAGAGCACGGCTATTCTCAGCATGCATTTGCTCTTGAATGCGGCATTTCGAGAGCATACTATGGTAGATGCGAACTAGGTTTGCACTCATTTACTGTTGACAGGTTGAAACTCGTAGCAAATTTGCTCAATATGAACATTTGCGATTTATTCGTTACGCCTTTCATTAACATTTAATTAGTTGAATTTTTACTTGAGTTTCTTCTTTTCAGAATACCCCATACACAAAAGAAGCCTAGATGTGCTCTAGACTTCTGGTTTTTTCATAAGAATTTTACTGCTATTACAAATCTCGATAAGTTAGCAATTCTACGTTATTATCCTTAACGAATTTTAACAAACGCTCAGATGTTAAGAATTGCAAATCTTTGCATCTTTGGATTGTAAGTGAAGAAACATTAAAAATGTCAGCATCTACGAATCCGGCATGTCCTATACATATTGATATTTCATGTTCCAAAGTTGAATCCATTACACTCATCATTAACTCTTCTACATTTTGGGCTACTTGTACTTCATATGTATCAGAGTCTTTCGGATTATCACTGTTTTTGCCTTGTGCCAGTTCTTTTCCTAATAACATCCCTGGCATATGAAAATCAGATTTAAACAAGATTTCCATTGAAAGTTTCAATTCATATTTCTCAGCACATACACCAAATGCTTTTTCGATATTTGGTGTAATTAGTGAATGTGGATGAAGATATTCTGGTTTATTTCCAACCATAGCAATGAACTTTTCTATTTGCGCTTGCATCTCAGTTAATACCTCATCATATGGGTATGGGTCATCAGTAAATGACTTTCCTATTCCAATTTCACCAGGTTTTGATGCTACTGATTTGTGTAACTCAAATTGTTTTTTCGAACTAATAAAATACCCGTTTTCATCAACTAAATGAGGTACTAGTTTAGGATCAGATACTGGTTTACCACAAACTAAGTTAATGTCTATGCCAAAACAACACCCAGGAAAATCCTTAATCCTTGATGCGGCATATTCGCTGCTTGTCATATTGACGAATAATCCGGTATTCCTTAATACTCCATGTTCAATACCATGTAATACCCCGTAGGTAGAACCATAAGTTATGCCATAATCATCTGCTTGAAATAGTATTTTCATATATATTCCTTTCCAAAATTACTTATAAAGTGCCCTAAAGTCGGTTAATTCAATATCATTATCAATTAGCCACTGTTTTACTCTAGGATCTGTTAGTGTTTGCACATCGCGCAAGCGAGGGATTGTTAGTGTAGAGTTATCTACAACATAAGCATCCAAGTATCCTGGATGGAAATGAAGTACATTGTATTCATGTTCACTCTTCAAAATGCCACAGATATCATCCATGAAAGCCTCTGCTGTAAAACCTTGATGAAGTAAATCTATGTATTCTCGGCTATCCATTACCAGTTCATGAGCATAATGCAATTTATCACTTGCTGCTTTTTGAGACATACTATGAATACCCATTTCCTCAGATACTTCTTCAAATGCTCGATTAATATCAGGTGTACCTACTGAGTGTCCTTCAAAATGACATGGATATGAACCTGTTAGTTCTTTATGTCTTTCCAATTGAGCTAAGGTTTCTTTTTTTGCGTCCTCATAACTCACAACAATAGTGCCTGTACTTTTAGTGTCACCAGGATAAAGCGGTTTCCACATTGTTGAGCGATAGAAATAACCATTCTCATCTACCATTGTTTCTAAGTCTTTACTCACAGGTCGTCCTTGTACAAAATTAGTATGTTGCCCAAGACAAGCTTCAGGGCATTCTTTTTTCCATAGGTCAATCGCAAATGGTGCTGCATCCATATTTGACATTAATGACAATACAGTTACTATTCCTTCTTTATAAGCCTTTACAGCTCCTAAACTATACGCTTCACTTAATCCATAATCATCCGCTACAACAATTAATTTCTTCTTCATGATGCTCCTTTCCTTACTTATTTACATACTTCAATAACTGCTTGAAGATAACATCTAACCTTTTCATATCGACCACAAGATCTCTTTTGGTCCTAACATTCTCTATAACAAATTTCTTTTTCTCTAATGTCCCTGAACAAATAAAGATTAATTCGTTTGTAATTGAAGAAAAGATATCAGAAACTCTATGCAAGTTTACATAGCGTGTCTCATTATCTCCAAACACAAATTCCTGTTTAAGTTTCTCTATACTACCATTGGCAGAAAATAATACTAAATCTCTACCACTAGCTATAGCATCTAAGACAACAATCTTTTTGTCTTTAGGTATGGTGTTAACAAAATCAAAAAGTCCAAGATAAGATTCAGCCATATTATCTGAAAACACGAATGCTACCTTCTCACTATGGTTGTATTCTTCAATTAGTTTTACCACTACTGCTACACCAGCACTGTTTCGATTAAAGTTAAATCCATTAGCTATACCAGGTGCTACCTTAAAAAAAACTAGAAGTGATATCAAGCCACATATTACTGCTCCAATATACATCATAATGTTTCCATTGGCTTTACTAAACAACAAAGTTGTTACAACAATAAGCAGAAACGGCACTAAAAACAGTAACGCTCTATTAAGCTTTTCATATTTCATTATTTTTTTTACATCAAGAGGCGTAAACTCATAATTAGGTATTAACATTTTACTCGGTGTATCATACCCAACAAAAATAACTGTGTCGGCCTTTTTTAAATTACCTACAACTAAATCAGGATACTTTACGGTCTTATTTTCTATTGTCAAAACCTCGATTGGTACACCAGTTTCTTCAAGCTTTGGTACTAGAAGTTTCATGAATAATTCTTTCTGACTTCTAGTATATCGTTTGGAAACAGTTACACCAATATCATGCATTATATCTCTCATATTTTACACCTCTTGATAATACTAACTAGAATATTCCTATTAATGCTCCTAATAATCCTATTCCTAATATGATAAAGATTAGATACATCGGGCGCACTCCCTTTTTAATCAATCCTACAAGGGAGAATAATAGAATTATACTTAATAAACCAGGTAAGATTTGTTCAAGTATGTCTAATACTACTACTTCAGTATCTCCAGATTTAATTACCCAGTTCAAAGGTACATTTACCATACTCGCTGTCATTGATCCTACCATCATTAATCCTAGGATTGTAGCAGATTTAGTGAAACTTGCCATCATTCCTGAATTGAAGATGCTGTCGATAAAACTAGTTCCATATACATATCCCCATTTAACAAAGAAATATTTACATACAGATTGTGGTAATCCATAAATTACTAGAAAGAAGATTGCTCCTAAAATGCTTCCTTGTTGAGCAAATCCCATACCTATGCCTGCAGCAATTACTCTTAAAGTATTAAAGAAGATACTATCAAACATTCCCGCTGTTGGTCCCATTAGAGCCGCTTTTACACTCTCGATGGTTTGACCATCAAGATTGCCTTCATGTTTTTCCTTTTCCATTGCATAAATTAATCCCATAATAAATGCGAATGGAACAGCATGAGTATTAAAGAAGTTTTGAGTTCTTACATATGCTTCCAAACGTGCTTCTTCATCATCTACGTAGATTGAATCTAAAGCTTTACCCATTGAAATTGTTACTCCATTCGCTAATAGTTTTACACTACTTGGAGATGCAAAATTCAGATGAGTATTCCAGAACATTGAATTAAGGATTTTCTTTTCGTCATTACTTAGCACTTTTTTAGCCATTAGAAGAAATCCTCCTTATCATCATTCTTACTATTCATTGATAGTTTCAAATCCATCACCTTTTTGTCGTTTATAAAAGTATAGATGGCAATCGCTGCTCCAAAGATGGCAATTGCTAAGGTATTTAGATTTAAGTATTTCACCATTGCAAACCCTACAAAGAAGAAGTAGCCAATTTCGTTTGACCAAATCATCGCTGTTAGAATTGCCAAACCAACCGCTATTGCCATTCCACTTGAAGCCGCAATTCCTGCTGTTACAAATGGTGGTAACATCGACATTAAATAAAATAGTAATTCTACCCCACTAGAAACTGCAAAATACATAACTAATGCTTGGAAAAGTGGCATAGCCGCTGAGAATAACACCGTTTGAATCTTAAATGATTTGATATTCCCTTTTGATGCCAGTTTTTCCCAATATGATGGCATAACCGCCATAATTGGTGCAAAAACTAACATTGAGTATTGCATTATTGTTCCAACAGGATACGCAATCGCAAGACTTGTCTCCATATCCCCTCCTGAACTAATTGCATAAGCAACCGCTATAACAGTAGCTGATGCTGGGTCAGCTGGAATAGATCCTCCAATAGCTGATACTCCCATAAAAATTGATTCCAGTGCAGCACCCATTTTAATGCCCGTTTCGAAATCACCAAGAACTAGCCCGGCAATTGGAGCCAATACTATTGGTCTAGTTAATGCTTGCCATGATAGTATGTATGGGTCAAGGTAACTTACAAGAAAATAAACAAATGCCATTAATAATGCTTGTTCCATTTAATCAAATTTCTCCTTTCGTATTAAAGATTCAATACTTTTTTAAGAGGTTCTGGTTGTTCTTCAGGAGTTACTTGATAGATAGTCTTTATTCCCAAATCTACAATTTTCCTGAATACTTCCAGTTCCAGTTCATCTGCATACAAATGAGAACGGTAATGTTTTCTAGATGATTGATTTCCACTAAGTGATATCCTACCAAAGTTTCCAATATTAACTAGCGGAATATCCTTTACATTCTCTAGTATTGACAATAGATCAGAAGGATTTGCAACAATCACCAGTATCTTAAGATCATTTGAACGTGGGTCATTCAATAATTCCATTGACTCACTTACTGATTTAATTGCTACCTTGACAGTTGAAGGTGCCGCCATCATCAATGAATTCTTTACCGTTTGGTTAGTAGCTGCGTCATCGTTAGCTACTACTATCCTATTCACATTGGTATGCCTGGACCATTTAATCGCCACCTGTCCATGAATCATTCTTTCATCTAATCTAATCATGTTAATCATACATATTTCCTCCTTTAGAAAAAATCTTCTTCCTGCTGCTTCTGTTGGTAACTAACTATTTGTATCGCTTCTTTACTGCTAGTTACTATTCTTATCAAATCGTCATCAGAAATATCACCTTCAATAAGCGCAAGCTCTAAAACTAATGCTAGGTTATACCCAGCGATTAAGCGGGTGTTTTTCCTTTCCAAGTATAGGTAAAGGATTTGATTAACACTACCTCCATAAAGATCAGATAACATTAAGACTTCATCTGCTGGTTGAACTGCTAAAAAGAACTCTTCAACCTGTTGTTTGAAGTCTTTTGAATCAAGGTAGGCATCAATAGTTGTAACATTTCCTGCATTTCCTAAAAGTACTTCTAGGCTACTCAAAATGCCACTTGCTAAAGAGCCGTGTGATGCAATTAATATTCTCCTCATAAACTCTCCTTTAGATAATAAATGTTTGCGCTTTCATTTATAGTTTTATTTTATCATTGCTTAAACTAATAGTGATTATTGATTTAAGGAACAAAATAGTGCAGAAACAAAAAATGCACTAAGCTTAGTGCATTATTCTGCATTTATACAATTTTTTATTGCTTGGTCAATTAATTCAAGGAATTCAGTCTCATTATGAACTTGCTCTAAATCGAAACTAGCTAAACCGCGTGTAGTATTCTCTAAAGCTTTCAAATCAAGTTTGGAGGAAACTTCCATACTCACTACGATAACGCTTTTCGCCCTATCATTTCCCCAAACCATTAACCTGCTGAAATTAAACAAAGTAATAAAGTTCTTCTTAGATAAAGCATAATCCATAAATAATATCACAACTTTATCATGATAATTATACGACATTTTCGCTTCATTTTCACTAACTGTTTTAATAAATTTCCTAGCACTTGCAGTATCATGGCAATACTTCATTCCCACGCTTTGCAAAAATGAATGTAGACTCTCAAATCTCATTTCATTAACTACCTCAATATTTTGAGTGAATGCTAAATAGTCTTGGTATTGATAACCACTCACAATAACTTGTTTATAGAAGGCCGTAATGGTTTCCTTGGGAATCACGTGCACAATCGCAAAAGTGGGAATATCATAAAAGTATGAGAACTTTGGTATATCTAGAATTACCCAGTCATAATCGCTTTGATTCATGCCTCTTATTTCATATAGTTCACAAGACTTATTTGATTCAATATACTCAGCAAATTTCTCATTAATTGCTTCCATGGATGGATTAGCATTATACTTGCCAAAAAAAGTTACGTTTAATAACCTAAGTTTCTTATACTCGTATTTCGTACTAGAGATTTCACAATATATAGCATAGGCAACGGCATTGAAATGCCTCAAGGAAATGTTGCAGCCATAGTAATCTTCCAAAGCATTGTGGCATCCTCTAGTTAATTCAACTGTTAATGAACTATATGAAATATCCGAACGAACACTTTCAAGTGCGTGTGTTTTTGGAGACAATAAATCAAATTCGTAACTCCGCTGAATTTTGACTAGTGCAGGAAAAATCAAATCCTTGAACTTTTCACTATCCGCAAAATCAATACCTGTTCTCTCAAGTAAAACTCCTACAACAATGTTGAAACTATCAGTGATTCGATCAGTGATTAACTGATACGCCTCATCTTTGGAATAATTTCTCCATGAGATAAAAATTGTCGCTAAAAAACCCTTTTCAGAATCACTTATTTCGTTAGCATTTTCACCAAATACACTTTGTAATATCTGTTCAATCAGACTAAACTCTTGATAACTCATAATGTAAGTTAACTGGTTTTGGTCTAACTCAATCAAATAACCAGCCTTGGCTCTTGTGACCATAATTATTAAATAGTAAGCAATCATTAGGGTGTAGACATCAGAAAATGAATAGGCACTATTTCTAAGAACATTCAAAAATGTGTGCCTAATCTCACTACGTACTTCCTCAGGGTAGTGTGTATACTTTGCGAATTCAGCTACATCAGGATCAAAGTTCGACTTATGATAATGGTTTACAACCAAATCCATCATTGACAGTCGTATTTTCTGCTCACTTCCAACAAGTTTGCTTCCTAATCCTTGCTTAGTTATTATCTTGATGCCATAAGAGTCAAAATACTCTCTAAGTTTCTTGATTTCGTTTTGAATTGCCGAACGTGATAGAAATAAAGCATCAGCAATATTATCTAGTTTAATGTAATCATCGCTTGAAATAAGGGTTCTTGCAATATGTAAAAACCTAGTATTAGCATCCTGCCACAATTCCTCAAAAAAATTCGCACTGAGAATTACATTTTGAACAAATGGTTCAAATAATCTAGGGTTTTCAATCTCTATTTTGTAGCCATAATTGGGTTTAGATATTAAAATAGCACCATGTTCCTTAAGTACTACTTTTACTTCCTTCATATAACTTTTAATTGTCCTTACACTCAAAGCCATACTTTTAGACAATTCAAAAGATGTCAAATACCCTTGGGCATCGGATAAAAGATAGATAACAAATATCATCCTTTTAGATATATTTTTCAAACTATCAGCTCCTATAAATCATTATAGCATAACGAATAAGAATCATTACTAACCCCAACCAGATTCATTTGAAAACGTTTCATAATCATAAGCACATAAATGATCAAATTCTTTTCTAGTCTTTTTCTTATAGGCATTTGATGCAATATACAGCATTGGTTCAAAATCATGTGTTTTCGGGAAAAGGCTTGGATGCTTATTAACCATTTCATAGAAAGCCTCACCTTCAGCAACCACAAGTGCCCTTGCATACAAAAATAAATCCGAAGAAACGTAGCCAGTGTTTTTATCATATGTGTAATCACCACTATGCCTTGCATGCTCTTTGGTATCTAGTAGGTATAACTTGTAAGAAAAGGTCTCTTCGAATGAAATTATTTCCTCAACAGACATTTTAGCCAACGCTTCAACAACAGGCTTTATAATTAAAGAATCACTTTTTTTGTACCAGTCTACAAGAGAAATCAAACTCCAAAATGTACTATCATCCATAAATACTGCCTTTTCTTTTCTTTCCGCTTGTGCTTTAACTTGTTTTTCTGCGCTTAACATGTTTCTATCATTAACTTCATTGATGAATTCTTCATTTTCATGCTCCCATCTCCATTCATAAAACGCTTCAATTCCAATATTCTCATTTAAAGGGCCACGCAGTGGGTAACCACCATCCTCTGAGCGACCATCACCAACATCAAATATCATTTTGTTTTCTTCAGGTGTTGTTGATATGTTACCCAAGTACTCAAAATGTTTAATTAGTTTTTTTGGAAAAGTATATAGAGTAATCTCTTTTTTATTGCGTAATTCAAAACGATTACAACATAACGGTTTCAGCAACCGATCATCGCTTATTTTAGGCTTATCAGTATCAATATATGAAGTAATGGAAATAAGATATAGCTCGCCTTTAAGCCCCTCAATTCTCCCTTTTCTAATTATTCTAAACGCTCCATAAAATCCTCTTTCAAGCTCTGTTATATAAATATCACCTTGTTCTAACATGGACTACACCTCCAGAACTTTCACATTAAGGACTTCAATGTTAAGTATTTGACAAACATATTATCTACTTTACAAACCTAATGCTACTATAAAACAATTATACCGTAAATATCAAACAACTATTCATAAAGATAAAACAATCCACCAATGGGTGAATTGTTTTGCATTGCTACTTAAATCTCTCTCTTGCTGCATACTTTGTATGTAGCAGTTTATGAGAAATATGGCTACCTGGTTTTTCTAGGTAGTTTTTGTATAAATCTTGAATCTGTTGATTCTCATGTGATTTACGTTTTTTCATTGAAGTATCTTCAGTATACAAAACCTTAGCACGTTCTTTTTTCCAATCAATATCCTTTAATCCATTACGAATATCAGCATTTATTATTGATTGCCCGCCGCCATTAATACAACCGCCTGGACAACCCATAACTTCGATAAAATGATATGGTGATTTTCCCGCTCTAATGTCATCCAAAAGCGGCTTGGTTTGTGACATGCTGTGAACAACTGCAACCCTTACTTCAGTACCATTAATATCTAGGGTTGCCTCTTTCATTCCTTCAGTTCCCCTAACAGCAGTGAAATCAATATTATCTAATTCCTTTTTAGTTAATATCTCGGATACAGTACGAAGTGCTGCTTCCATCACCCCACCAGTTGCCCCAAAGATAACAGCTGCGCCAGTGTATTCACCAAACAAATCTTGGTCAAACATATCATCTTCAAGATTGACAAAATCAATACCATACAGCTTAATTAGCCGACCTAATTCTCGAGTAGTCAAAACAGCATCAACATCACGAATACCATCTTTGTTTTCCATCTCTGGGCGAGCTTTTTCCACTTTTTTGGCAGTACACGGCATAATTGAAACGGTATAGATATCTTTAGGATTTATTTCGTTTCTCTCAGCATAATACGACTTAACCATAGCTCCTAGCATCATATGAGGTGATTTGCATGAAGACAAATTACCAATCAAGTCAGGATATTCCATCTCAAGATAACGAACCCATCCTGGTGAACAGGACGTCAACATTGGTAATTTCCCTTTGTTCTCAAGACGCTCAATAAACTCGGTTCCTTCTTCCATGATGGTTAAGTCAGCCCCGAAGTTAGTATCATACACTTTATCAAAGCCAATTGCTTTTAAAGCAGCTACCATTTTACCAGTAACCCTTGTTCCAATTGGCATACCAAATTCTTCACCTAACGAAGCCCTTACTGCTGGTGCAGTTTGAACCACAACATGTTTGTTTGGGTCTTGTAGAGCGTTTAGAACTTCATGAATTTCTTCTTTTTCACTTAATGCTCCAACTGGGCACACATTAACGCATTGCCCACATTGCATACAATTAACATTGGCAAAACTGCGATCTTCAACTGGGCCGACTTTGGTATTAAAACCCCGCCCCATAAAACCAAGTACTCCTAATCCTTGTACTTTCGAACAAGTGCTAACACAACGTCCACATAGAATACACTTTGAAGTATCTCTTACGATACCATCAGCGACATCATCAAAGGTTGGTGCAGTATGTGTTCCTGTGTATTTCTGTTCCCTAATACCCAAGATTTCACCTAAATGTTGTAGCTCACAGTTTTGGTTGCGAACACAAGATAAACAATCCTTAGAGTGATTTGACATGATTAGTTCAACTGTTTTTTTACGAGCATCTAGTGCTCTTTTGGAATGAGTTGAGATTTCCATATTTTCATAAACAGTATTATTACACGCAGTTATTAATGTTCTTGCTCCTTTTACTTCCACTGCGCAAACGCGGCATGCTCCAGTTTGATTACAATCTTTCAAATAGCATAGAGTAGGTACCTGGAAACCTGCTTTTTTGGCAGCGTCTATTATCAAGGAATTATCTTCAACTTCAACAATTCTATTATTTACTTTAACTGTTACCATCATAGCACCTATACCCTCTCTATAGCATGGAAACGACAACTGTTCATACATGCTCCACACTTAATACATTTTGTGACATCAATTTGATATGGCACTTTTCCTGGTTCACCAGTGATAGCACCAACTGGACAACTTTTAGCACAAAGGCTACATTTTTTACACTTATTCGCGTCAATGTAGTATGACAGAAGTGCCTTACAAACTTTGGCTGGACACTTTTTATCTACAACATGTGCAATATATTCATCATGAAACAATTTCATCGTTGATAAAATCGGGTTTGGGGCAGTTTGTCCTAAACCACATAAAGCTGTATCTTTGATGGTATGGCTTAATTCTTCCATTTCCGACAACAATTCTAGTGTCCCACGCCCTTCACAAATCTCTGTTAGCATTTCTAACAAGCGTTTAGTTCCAACTCTACATGGTGTACACTTACCGCAAGATTCATCAACGATAAAATCCATATAGAAACGAGCAACATCGACCATACAATTATCTTCATCCAAAATAATCATTCCGCCTGATCCCATCATTGAACCAAGTTCCACTAGATTATCAAAATCAATTGGCGTCTCCAAATGTTCTTCTGTTAAGCAGCCTCCCGAAGGACCACCTGTTTGAACAGCTTTGAAACGCTTGTTATTAGGACAACCACCACCTATTTCGTAAATAACTTCACGTAATGTAGTCCCCATTGGAATTTCTACTAAACCAGTATTCTCAATCTTTCCACCTAGTGCAAACACTTTGGTTCCACTGGACTTTTCAGTTCCCATAGATCTAAACCAAGCAGCTCCTTTTAGGATAATTTGGGCAATATTAGCAAGTGTCTCTACATTGTTAATAATTGTAGGTTTACCCCAAACTCCCTTAACAGCTGGAAATGGCGGCTTAGATATTGGCATTCCTCTTTTACCTTCAATTGATTGAATCAAGGCTGTTTCTTCGCCACACACAAAGGCTCCAGCACCAAGTCTTATTTCAACATCAAATGAGAAATCAGTTCCAAATAAATTCTCCCCTAGCAAATTCAACTTCTTTGCTTGGGCAATCGCAATTCTTAGTCGCTCAACCGCAATTGGATACTCTGCTCTAATATAAACATAACCAAGATGCGCTCCGATTGCATAACCAGCAATAGCCATCGCTTCTAAAACAGCATGAGGATCTCCTTCTAAAATCGAACGGTCCATAAAGGCCCCTGGATCTCCTTCATCAGCATTACAGATAACATACTTATCTTCTGAGTCTTGATCAGCAGCAAATTGCCATTTCACACCAGTAGAAAAACCTCCACCACCTCGGCCTCTTAATCCTGAAACTTTAATTTCATCAATAACTTGCTGCGGTGTCATTTCAGTTAGTGCTTTTCCCAAAGCCATATAACCGTCTTCGGCAATATATTCATCAATATCTTCTGGGTTAATTACACCACAGTTCTTAAGCGCTATTCTTTTTTGTTTAGCATAAAAACGCAAGTGTTCAATATCAAAGGTTTTTTCCTTTGTTTCTTCGTCAATATCATGCATTACTAACCGAGAAACAACTCTCCCTTTATACAGATGTTCAAAAACAATTTCTTCAACATCTTCTGGTGTCACATGGCAATAAAAAACTTTATCAGGGTGGATAGCTATAATCGGTCCTTTTTGACATAAACCAAAGCACCCAGTTTTTACCACCTTAACTTCACTTGTTAATTCCAATTCGGCAATCTGTTCAATCAAGCTGTTATAAATAACTGCTGATTGCGAGGATGTACAGCCTGTTCCGGCACATACTAGTACGTGTACTCTTTCCATGCTACCTCCTACTTTGTTCAGCGCTAATGGTATATCTTTCTACCACTACGCCTTTTCCAATATGGCTAGACATTATTTCCCTAGCCTTTTCAGGGTTAATCAATGCATAGGTAGTCTTTTCACCATTTTTGTCATAAACTTCTACGATTGGTTCATAGACACACATCCCAATACAACCCGTCTGGGTTATCGTGCATGAATAGTTTTCGCGCTCTACTTCTGCCAATAAGGTATTCAATACTGGTCTGGCCCCAGAAGCAATACCACAAGTACCCATTCCCACTACAACACGGTAATCTCCTTGTCCTTCACGCATTTCAATCTTCTTCTTTGCTTCATCTCTCAACTTCTTTAAATCTTCTAGTGATTTCATCAACTACTCCTCCTTCAATCTCTTTAAACCTTCATCTATATAATCCTTAAGCCATAATAGTATACTAGGCTCGGTTATACTTACACCATCTAACAGTTCCTTGATTTGTTTGGTATCAAACTCGAAATTAGTTCTATCAATCTCATAGCTAAACAAATACTCCATCTTGCCATCAGCTTGGATTAATGCAATCATGCTTGATGCTATATCGCCAATTGGCGGAGCATCGAAGTGACTTCTTTGATAGTTCAAGGTCAACTTGGTACCTTTACCTACCTCAGACTCAATTACTAAGTTTCCATTACACTGGCTCGCTAATTGATCTAGAAAACTCATCCCTAAACCAACTTTGCGCGTATTCCTAGTTGTATAGAAAGGATTGCGCACATTTTCCAATTGTTTTGCACTCATACCACAACCATCATCGTCAATCTTAAGAGTACAACTATCCAACTGGCTTGATTCCACAAAACTTATTTCTACAAAACTAGCTTTAGCTCTAATTGAGTTATTGCCAATATCCAAGATATACATCGCAATATCTTGTAACATGTTTTAGTTCCAAAGCCTTGCTAACGCTTCTTCATCAATTTGATACTCAGCCTCATGAATATCTATTAATTGATGAGCATCAGAATTAAACAACCATACCGTATCCTCAATCCAAGGATTCGCCTTAAGACAGTTTTCCTTTTCATTTTCATCCTTTACTTCAATTCCATCAAACTTAAGTTTAGGAGGAATAAATCCTAACTGGGTAGTAATGCTATTTAATTTATCCATAACATGGGCAATAACGAAGGATCCATGATATAAATGGACTTGATGTTCCAACTCTTCCAATGTCCACGTTGTTGATGTCAGTAAACTATTGTTTTCTCTGGCAATTTCTTCATCTAGATGGTTAAAGATTAACTGTTTCCCAAAATACTCTTCATTATTATCTAGTCTAATTAACTTTCCCTTAAGCGCTCCATAAAACAATTGCACATGGTAGTAATCCCTAAAATAACAGAGTATATGTACTTCCTCAATTGTTTGAACTTCCAATCCATACACAAAACCTAACCCTTTTTCAGTTGCTACTTTACTTACCGCTTCTAGTTGTCTAATACTATTGTGGTCTGTAACAGCAATTAATTGCAGATTCTTTAACATCGCCATATTGACGATATTGTTTGGCGTCATATCATCATCAGCGCAAGGTGATAATGCAGAATGAATATGTAAGTCGTAATACATATTACAATCCTAAATCAATTAGAGCGCGACAAACCTCAAAAGCACTTTGTTCGGTAGAAATAAGAGGCATACCAGCGGTAATTGCTTGCTCAACTACATCATCAGAGATAGTAGCTCCCTGGCACACAATAACACAACTGAACTCACGTAAAACCGCCACAGCAATCACATTGTTATGTGCCTGAACCGTTACCCACGCTTGTCTTTCTTCACTATTTCCCATCACCCAACTTAATAGATCACCAACAAATACTCCCTTAATGAATATGTCAGTATCCACCCCTTCATTCACTAATTTCCAATTGGTCTTTTCTAATAAATACTGTATCGTCATATATTTACCCCTATCTTAGCAGCATACAGTCTGCTATTTCCTTCTCTCCCTTTACTATCTCTTCAGCCATGGCTCTACATGACGGATAACCACAAGCGCCACAATCAAATCCTGGCAAATGTTCAAGTTGTTTATTCAGCGCTGCAAATTCTTCCAATTTTTCCAATGAGGTTCTACTATCCGGCATTTTCAAAGATTTAACCTCAGAATACAACTCTTGAGAAGACAATTTTACCGCTTCAGCATCAGCTTCTAAAATCAACTTTTGAGCATTAACGTCCTTGTCAAATGGATTTCCCCACAAAAGGTTTCCGCCAATACAACCATTAATACAATTAGTTAAGTGAAAGTACTCACCATTTTTTATTTGCCCAAATTCGAGCAAATCCAAAGCGCTCTCAATTTTAGTCAAGCCATCAGCAACTACACAATTTCTTCTACTTCGACTCCCCACAAACAACTGGGTATTAGCTCTTCTTAAACCATTCGCATTGATTCGAATATCATCTTTATCCTCATTGCGATTTTTCCTAATATCAGGAAAAATATCAGCTAAAGATAGTGCATGATCAATTTCGGTATCCTTGTTTCCATATGGATAATGAGCAAATGGTAATTTGGCGATACACTCGCATAACAAGAAAATTCCAACATTACCTTTATCTGTTTTTTCACTGCGAACCCTTTTAGCAGCCAATTGAGCTACATCCTCAAAAGGAATCATATTGGAAAAAAGCATTGGGTAATGATTCTCGATTAATTTATTAATAACTGGGCAAAATGATGAGATAAGCCGCGTTCTTTTATTATCAACTTCTAGAAAGCGGGAATGCTCATCGTATAGTCTTCCATCATATTTGCTTAAGTCGATTATTTCATCAAAGCCAAGTTTCCTAATAGCCGCAAACAATGTCTGAACTTCACTTAGTGAAGCACAATCTCCAAATACTGCTGTCGGAACTAAAGCTACTGTATAGTCATAATTTTCAATATCAACTAAAGTGCTTCCTTTTGCCTGTAAGCCTTGATGATTACAAGCATCAATACAAGCGCCACAGTTGATGCATTTTTCACTATCAATTTGAACTCTAGAATCTCGCATTGACATCGCACCAGTTGGGCAAACCTTGATACATTTAAGGCACTTTGTACATTTTCTTAGGGTATAACTTACTACACTCATGATGTCACCTCGAATCTTAAGGTCAGATGTGTTCCTGTAGAATTGGATGTGATATCAAAACCGTCACTGACACGCTTAATATTGGCAAGCCCCATTCCTGCCCCAAAGCCATAGGAGCGAGCTACCTCACTAGCAGTAGAGAACCCCGGCATCAAAGCCTTTTCAATATCGCTAATTCCGGGGCCAACATCAATGAATTCCAATTGAATATAATCAGGCTCGATACTAAGTACTGCCTCTCCACCACTGGAGTGAATAACTGTATTAATCTCTGCCTCATAACAAGCAATCGCAATATTGCGCAAAATATCTGCCTCAATTCCAAGTTGCTTTAACAACTGTTTTATTTGGCTGGAAACTTTGCCTGCATTAATGAAATCATCTTTTACGATATTGTATCTGTATTCCATCACTTTGTTGCCGTCCTTAATCCAACTTCGTACATCAAACCACAGGCTTCATACATAGAAAAACTAGTTGTCAAAAGATTAAACTCTAATTCCAACTCTAAATCAATATCACTATTATTCAAATTTTTATTTCTAACGAAAATTATCGTATTAACATCCAACATCTCGGCAGTTCGTAAAGTCTGCCTATTCGCAAGACCAGTTAAAAGTATCGTCTCATTACTTTCCGTACACACTAAAGCCAGTGCATCACTCATCAAATCAGCGGCGAACACATATTGATACTCATTATCCAAAACACTTTCGCTACTTAGCTGGATAACTTGAGCATTTAAAATCTCAACTATCTTGCCTAACTTCATTATGAAACCCTTTCGTTTTTTATTGTCTCAATAACAAACTCCTCAACTAATCCTGTCTTGGCCGCATTACCATATACTCTATCATTAATAATGGCTACTGGCGCTAAACCACAAGCACCTAAACAACGAGTAGCATCAACTGAGAATAACCCATCTTCACTAGTACCATTTAGGGGACTACCGGTCAAAGCAACGATGTGATCAAGTAAGTCTTGCGCCCCATTTACATAGCAGGCAGTTCCCATACAGACATTGATAACATACTTCCCTTTAGGCTCAGTAGTAAATTGAGTATAGAATGTAACTACCCCATATACTTCAGCCATTGACACCTTAGTAACTTCTGAGATTTTCTCCATCGCCTCGAAAGGAATGTAACCCAACTCATGTTGCACATCATGCAACATTAATTTAACTGGCCCCATTTCGTTTTGGTGTTTCGTTACGATAACATCGATTTTTTTCAGTGTTTCTTTATTTAATTTATTCATGTAGCCTCCTTGTAGTTCACTCATTGACATTAAATAAATGTTTTGTCTTCTCAAGTATTACATCAATCAATATCGATAATAATATCATCCAAATAGTCCAAGAGAATATCGTCGTCATATCTAGCATGTTTTTTGCATAATAGATTTGCTTTCCTACTCCCACCTTTACCTGAGTCATCGCCTCGGCCATAATACAGACTCTAATTCCCAGTCCGCTGCCTACTTTTAAACTCGACCAGAGAAACGGCAAAATTTGAGGGATATAAACCTTGGTTATTCTGCTTAATAGTGGTGCTGGATATACCTTCATAACATCCTGTAAGTTTCGATCTAATTGTAACACCCCAGTATAAACATTGGTATATACGATGGGGAATAAAATCAGAAACGAAACCAAGATAACACTATATTCTGCCCCGCACCAAATCAGCAGGATAATAATATAAGACATGCTAGGAACCGCTTTAACTATCGCATTAATCGGCGCCAAATAATCTGCTACCTTTTTTGATAAACCTGCAAACAGCCCTAGTGGTATTGCTAACAGTAAAGAAATAACTACTCCTATAAAAAGACGTATTAAACTTGCAAGAATAATCTGATAGAACCCCGTGTTTGTTAGATCCAAACTCAGTTGTTTCATCACTACAAGAGGATTAGGAACAAGATAATTATTGTTTACTAATAGTGCCAAAGCATACCAAACAATCACTAATAATACTGTCGTTATTAACCCTCTTTTTTTCATCTTTTTCCTCGATAAAACACTGTTATACATTGCATAATTATTATACCATAGCTTATTTGATAAAATAATCACTAATATCGGAAATATTGAACAAATTCAAGAAAGCATTGATTTCATCAGCACATTCGCTTGCTATCACAAAGTTGATATTCATTTTTTCCCAAGCTTCTAAAACAACTGGTGCTTTTGGAACACCAAGTGTTTCATAACTACTAGCAACTCTTTTTTCAATCTCATTTATATTTTCTGGGTAATTATTTATTTGGGTTAATGAGGCCTTAAATTGTTCAAATTCAGTCTCGAACTTAACATATGAATCCTCAAGACAAAATACCGCTGCTTGGGGGTAGTTGGAAACACCATTTATTTCAGCCCATCTTGCTTGCAAGTCATACACTAAACTAATTTCAATACCATTTTCCTCAGCTTTTGCTAATGTCGCTGCATATGCTGGTTGAGCTAACAAAGCATAACGAACTTTGCCACTTAAGATAGCAGCTTGAACCTCAACTACACTTGGATAATATGTTACTTTCTCTTTTGGTAATTGCAAGGTATTATCTACAATAATTTGGGGAACTGCTCCTTCACCAAATAAAGCAATTTCATCATTATTGGCGTTCGCATTCTCAACGTAATAAAGATTACCCCAAGTCACAATACCATACAAACGGTATTTACTATTACCAGTGGTAATAATCTTTGCTCCTAGATTAAGCGGAGCAACAATAACATCATATTCTGGGTTAGGATTGAGCAATGCAGCCGATATTACATCGCTACCATCTACATAACTAATATCACCTTCTACAAACAACATCGATAGAGCTGGAGCCCCTTTCGGTGTAATAATTTTTAGCGATTTCGTGTCACCTTTTGGAACACTACAGCCAACCAATAACAATGACAATAATAATACTATAATTCTCTTCATCTTCTTCTCAACTTTCTAAATGTTAATTTTTTCACATTATACCTAAATGAATTTACCTTAAAAGGTTTATTTTGTCAAGTTAATACATAATCAAACAAAAAAGGGCTAAAACTCCACTAATTCTACCCTTCCTAAATTATCTAGTTTCCTTGCATTCTTTTTGTATTCTAAATATCTACAATTTTGTACGCTTGTATCCCTCCTTTGGTAAAGATATTAGGTATCATAAAACCTCACTATAGTTAAACAGTAGTAATAAATTGGATAAAAAAACTATTAGAAAAAAGAAATAGTGTTACAATAAAAGTATAANTAAGATTTATAAAAAATCATCTTTGAAAGGAGTGTCTAATAATGAGTATTACCCTTGGTAAAACGGGACTAAAAGTTACGAAAAATTCCTTTGGTTGTCTGCCAATCCAAAGAGTATCCAAAGAAGTTGCAGNCGCACTTTTGAGTGATGCTTACAACTATGGTATTAACTACTTTGATACAGCTAGAGGTTATTCTGATAGTGAAGAAAAAATGGGGATTGCCTTTGAACATGTTCGCGAAAANATCATTATNTCAACTAAAACAATGGCTAAAGATGCTACTACCTTTTGGAAGCATTTGGATGAAAGCCTTGCCAACTTAAGAACTGATTATATTGATATTCTGCAGTTTCATAATCCCTCATTTGTACCACGCCCTAATGATGAATCTGGTTTATATGATGCTATGCTACAAGCTAAAGAGCAAGGGAAAATAAGATACATCGGCATTACTAATCATCGCATAGAAGTTGCTAAAGAAGCAGTTCTTTCGGGTTTATATGATACCCTGCAATTTCCGTTCAATTATTTAGCAACAGATGAGGAAGTGAAACTTGTCAAACTTTGCAAGCAACAAAATGTTGGCTTCATTGCCATGAAAGGTCTATCTGGTGGCTTAATTACTAATGCGAAAGCTGCTTGTGCCTACCAAAACGACTTTGATAATGTGGTCACTATTTGGGGTATACAAAGAAAAAATGAATTGGAACAGTTCGTTGAATACCAACTCAATCCCCCTATCATGGATGAACAAATGAAGAAAGTAATTGAATTTGATCGATCAGAACTCATGGGTGAATTTTGCCGTGGTTGTGGATATTGCATGCCTTGCCCAGTAGGCATAGAAATAAATATGGCAGCTAGAATGATGTATCTTATCCGTCGCTCCCCTTCTGATCGCTTACTATCTGAAGAAAACCAAGTGATGATGGCAAGGATAGACAGTTGTCTTGAATGTGGACAATGCAAATCAAAGTGCCCTTATGGACTTGATACGCCGACACTGCTAAAAAAACACTACCAAGATTATTTAGAAATAGTAAATGGGAAAGCACTGGATTGATTACTTGTTAACATACTTCTTGCTGTATGATTTATTGTGTTCTCACTGCTACCTTTGGTGACATAATGACTTTAAACACTAAAGTTTTCTCATCAACTATTACCATATAAAAACAACTAGCATTAACTAGTTGTTTTTTGTGTGTCATTTACTTTTCTTTGTTTGCTTTACTATTGCAGAGCACTTAGCCAGAAATAGACTGAACGCTTATTTTATACCAGGCTCCAAAGTCAGAAGTTGGGGTTTGGAGTGCTAGAGTTTTATCTACCGTAATAACAAACTTGGTGCCCAGATAATATGTATCATCCATAACTTCCAATTCCACATCCGTTTCTATTTCAACGGTATCAACAGTAATTTTCTTAACTGTAATCTTGATAGGGTACTCAAAGGAAGCTTCAATTACATCACCTTCTTTGACATCATAATACAAAGTAGTCTCATGTGGTTCTTGACCAGGAGCAAATATCGACATCCAATAATTCGAAGTTATCTCAATTCTCGCTGTTTTATTATTGGTATTACAACCAGCAAGAATAAAGAATAAAGACATCAAAATCAATAACCCTAGTATACGTTTATTCATTTTCATACCGCCTTTGGATTTGTTTCATAACCCGATTACGATTGAATCTAGCAATCCTGTTCTATTAACATCAACAATTGTTACCTAATAGTATTGCAACATGCATATATTGTAACATACTCCATTTTAATGATAAAAAGAACTCAATATTAGCGTTATTTTTCATAGCATAGTTGATAACTAGTAACACCAAAAATTCCAAAGGCGACTACTTTTCCTTAACCGCTTATTAATTCATCGCTTTTCTATTCAAAACCACAGTTTTAGGAACTCACTATTTTGTAGTAAACCCTAGCCGTGAGTAAGTAAATTAATATGTAGAAGATTGTAAAAATCGTAATAGTTCCCACAGTGGACACAACAAAAGCTATTGAAGTATCGAAAAAAACCAGTTCCATAAATTTCCTAATTATTCTATACCCCATCAACATATGAATTATCGCTACAATTAATGGAAGGAAGAAAACCTGTAAAACTTGGGCATTAATCGTTTTCCTAACCTCGTTTTTTCCCATTCCAACCTTTTGCATAATCTCATATCGTCCCATATCCTCATGGCCCTCAGTCACTTGCTTGTAATAAATAATTAAGGTTGTGCCCATTATGAAAATGGTACCTAAAAATAACCCTAAAAACAGCAACCCTCCATACATTCCTCGCACATCAGCACTAGTTTCAGCAATATTTGGGAGAATTCCAAAACCAGCGCTGATTGTTCCAGTGTCATCGTTGAAAGTGTATATTTCCTCCAAGAATTCTGCTACTATGGCCTCTGTTTTTTCACGATCTTTCTCATTCGCTAAATCAAAACCATAGTAGTGTGCTATTTTGAAATAGTAGTCTTCAGGGTATTTTGATTTTTGGTAATCAAAAATCTCAAAAATAACATCCAAATCACTGACAATGACATATAGCGTGGGAGAAATATTCATAAATGAACTACCATACGTTTCAAACTTTTCGACATTACCAATAATCTTGTACTCTTTATCATTCACTCGAATACTATCACCAATACTTTCTCCATCTTCACTTCCTATTAAAACCTCATTTTTTTCCAACTCTACAGTACTATTGGTCAAGAGTCTATAGTCTGATAGGGTGATGAAACTAATAGTGTACAAGTAGTCACTTGATTCAGTTTCAATTTCCAAAACAAATTCGCCATTTTCCAAAACCCCCGGCAAATCCAAATATGTATAACCATACTCAGAAGAAATTTCAGCATCATTTTTTTGCAGCACTTTGCTTATTTCCCCTTTAATTACCTCAATGCAACTAAGGTCTTTCTCATCCAGAAAAATTATGGTGTTAATGTTTTTTGTTGAATGCATATTGATAGTTTCTTCAACCGCTACATACAAAGCAGTGGTTGTAGATAGCATAACCAATACCATTGTTGAAAGAATACAAATGCTGGCTAGTCCTGCCGCATTTTGCTTCATACGGTATAGCATTGAAGATATCGAGATGAAATTATTAGGTTTGTAAAAGAACTTTCTATTTTTTTTCAACGCTTTGAGTAAAGTAATACTACCAGACATAAACAATAGATAAGTACCAATAATTACTAGTACTACCGCAATGAAAAAATCAGAGAATGCTTGCAATGGGTTTTGAAACGTCTGGGCAATATAATAGGCAAACCCTATGCACCCCACTCCAATAATAGTAGCTATCCACCGAGCCTTAGGCTCTTTCTCCCCAACGTTGCTACCTTTGAATAACAAAATTGGTTGGTTTATATAAACTTGTGATATCGACCAAACTAAAATGACCGCAAAAATGATACTAAATAATAGTAAACTACTTGTCAGGGAGTCTAGAGAAAAATGGAAGCCAAGCGGTACTTTTTCACTTACTAGATTTAGCAGAAACATAAAAACTAATTTATCAAAAGTAATTCCCAACAACAATCCAACAACCATTGATAGTACGTAAACAGTTACCATTTCATAAGATAATACTCTTGCAATATGCTTTTTCTCCATTCCTAAAATAGCGTATAACCCAAATTCCTTTTTCCTGCGCTTAATTAGAAAACTACTCGTATACAACAAAAAGATAACCGCAAAAATAGCTATTACTAAAACACCTAATCTTAAAAAAGCATTAGCGCTTCTAGCTCCACGTATAAGTTGATTACTAGGATTGCTTGCTAAAGATCCAATAATATAATTTAGCATTACCATAAATATACTGGTAAGAATGAATGGCACATATGTTTGGTAATTTTTGCGAATATTAGTTAGGGCTAATTTAGGATATAAGATTCTATTCATGCGTTTGTTCCCCTGTCGAAAACGCCACTAAAGCATCTGAAATCTTCTGATACATTTGATCATCATTCATTTGATTGCGGCTTATTTGGTTTAAAACCATGCCATCTTTGATAAACAAAACTCTTGATGCTGTGCTGGCAGCCTTAATGCTATGAGTTACTAATAATATCGTTTGCCCTTCCTTATTTATTTCTCTAAAAATATGTAACAATTTATCAGAATTTCGCGAGTCCAATGCACCTGTTGGCTCATCTGCCAAAACAATGTCCGGTTCAGTAATTAGGGCTCTTGCTATTGCCACCCTTTGTTTCTCTCCCCCAGACACCTCATAAGGATACTTTTTGAGTAATGAATCAATTTCCAGTTTCTTGGCAATCGGAGCTAACTTAGTCTCCATTTCAAGGTGATTTTTATTGGCTAACACTAGTGGAAGGCAGATGTTTTCTTCAATTGAAAAAGTCTCCAAAAGATTAAAGTCTTGAAATACAAAACCCAAGTGCTGCCTTCTAAAAGCAGCCAATTCTTTATCTTTGATTGATAAAGTATTTTGCCCATTTAGCAATACCTCCCCACTTGTTGGTTTATCTAAGGAAGCAATTATATTCAATAGAGTTGTTTTGCCTGAACCACTTTCTCCCATAATCGCAATATATTCTCCACTATCGACGGTAAAACTTATATCACTTAACGCTACTACTTGGTTACCACCAAATCTTGTTGAATATATTTTCTTCAGGTTATTCACTTCCAACATTTTCATATTTATACCTCACTATACAATAAATTATAACAACTATATTGATTTTCAAACATTTATTTTCCTTACATTTCACAACATAACCTTACATTTTTGTAAGGTTGCAATTTTAGCACTACCTGATGTTTCTATCATATTATACATATCAACAAACAAAGCATAGTAAATGCTCACTGGAAAAAACACCATAACGGCTTTTTTTACTGACTATTTGAAACAGAATATTAATAAATTATATGTTGAAAACTTTAGTTTTTTTTTACATCTTGAGTTCCCAGTTTTATTCTACAATTTGAAGCAGAATGTCCATAAACTCTTGAAAAGAAGTGCACGATAATAATTTCTTAAGGCTCAATTTGTCGTTAATTACTTCAGTAATAAAGTCGAATATCTCATTAAATGCCGACCTATCTTCTTCATTTATAGCAAGCATAAACACAATGTTAACCTTGTATCCATTCCATTCAACAGGGCTCTCATTAATTAACACGGCAATAGCTGTCTTTTTTGAAATCATCTCTAGTGGATGAGGTAAGGCAATAGAATCAAACGAACTTGAACTTATTTTTTCTCTTTCATAAACTTTCTCTCTATATTCTTTCGGAACATAATCTAACTTAATCAGTTTTTCACATAACGCATCAATTATATCAGTATTACTAACAAACTTTTGGTTTGCTAAAAACAACTCTTCACTGAAAAAATTCTTTAGTTTTTGTTCATATAGAACCTTAGTCTTAGTTTTATTTACTACATCAATTTTCCTAAATATTCTCTGTATATCTTTATTACTTAAAAATGAACTAACATGAATCCAGTTTGGCTTACTGCTTTCTAAATCCATTGTTGTAATGAGTAAATCGTATTCTTCACATTCTTCAAGTTCACTGGAAAAACTTATGATATTGCTGACAATTAATTGTTCATCAAAAATATTATATATTTTGCTGATTATTCTATTATAGTAGGTATTATTTTGTGGCACTAAAATAACACACTTGAGTTTCTTTTGTAGCGCTTTTTGCTCATCAATTAAAACTCCAACATGTAAAGCAAAATAAGCTATTTCATCTTCTGAAAGTTTATATTGTGTTTCATCAAAAATAATATTTGAAATGAAACATGAAACATCATAAATAAACAAGTACTTGTTCTTTATTTCGCTAAGTTGAGGATTTTTAATTTCAATATTATGTTCAAGTCTAAACAACAGATTCTTTAAGTGTAGACAAAAACGAATTACAAAATCATCATTATCTAAATTGATAAGAAATACATCGTTTACTTTTCTTTTTATTTCTTCAAAAATGCTTATTACTTTTTCATCAACAATTTCAGGTAAAGATTTCACGCTAATATTGCTGTCCTTTTGGGAAATAACACGTGCCATTAATAAAAGTGATAGATCGTTTACATCCCCATCACTTAGATATACAGAAAAATAAGTCCCCAGTTCTTCACAAATATCATTAAGTATTTCCTTTATTTCATTTGGTATTTCAACTCTACTTTTGGCTATTGAGTGTTCATAGTGGGCACGGTTTAGGCAAACTACAAAATGCAGAATAATGTTCAACAATGAGTAATCATCAATAAAGTAGTCAAACTTACCCACGTGCTTAGTAACAATATGCTTGATGATTCTTATATCGTAGGTCGGAAAAAACTGTTCAAGTAACTCAAGGGTCAAAAAAGAATCTTGACTCTCGGCAAAAATTAAGCTCGATAATAATTTTTTTTTGTTTTTTTCACTGCCTTCTAGATACATCAAATTCTTTCTTGTTCTACATACTAAATCATAGTCACATAGCGCTTTTCTAAGTTTTGATATATCTAGCGATAGAGTTGCTTCAGAAACACATAATTCCTCTGCTAACAAAGTTAAGTCGACTTTTTCGCCCCCTAATAGCATTTTCTTATACATGTAATTGATTCTAGATTTGGAATTTTGGGGAATATCCGATTTCTTCGTATTCTCTATAATCTCATAGGCCCATTCTTTATTGACTAGAAACCCTTTTCTAGAAGTATTTATCAAGTTGTCATATTCGCTGTTAATTTCAGCTACATATTTTTTTACGACCCTAATAGAGTAATCGAGGTCACTGGCAATACTAAAAGATGTCACCCACTCGTCCTTTTTTAACAAATAATTTATGAGCATCATTTCTTTCTCGGTCATATCATTACCCCAATTAAATTATAAATGATTTAGAAAAATAATTATTATTAAAAAATGCACTATAGAAGTGCATTTGTTTTTGTGAATGCTAGATTGTATTTATCCCAGCACTGTATCCTTCAAAAGTTGCTTCCATTATTCTTCGTGCTGATACACAATCTCCAATTATTTGTGTATTAGGTACAATACCATAAAATGAATTTGCTAGGTCTGTTTTGGCTTTCATTCCAACAGCAATAATAACTGAATCGCAAACATACTCCTTAATATTCCCATTTTGCGAAACAACTATTCCATTTTCATTAATCCTAGTGCACACTGCATTATCAAGTAACTTGAGTGATTTACAGAGGTTAAACTTTTGATTAAGTGAAATACGATACAATAAGTTTCCTTTTGCTGCAAAGGTATCACTTTCTTCAACCAATATTACATTTTTCTTATCAACTGATGAAAGCGCCAAGGCTAATTCTGATCCCACTGTTCCACCACCAATTATTGCCACAGTATCACCAAGTGAATCGTAGTTGTCTATAGAATCAAGACTACTGATCACTATTGTGTGCTGCATGCCTTCAATACTTGGTTTTATTTCTTCTGATCCTACCGCAACAATCAAATAATCAGGATGTAACTTCTCTATGTATTCTTTGGTAGCTACTGTATTAAGAATCACATTAACATTCGAACCAGCAATTCTTCTTTTCAAGTACTCATAGTAGCGAGCTACATCTTCTTTGAAATGCTCTTTGACAATATATCTAAGCATTCCCCCTATTTCGTTTTCCTTTTCAATTAAAGTAACTTCATTCCCCTTTTTATCAGCAGCAATTGCAGCACTAATACCTGCTGGTCCTGCACCAACAATAACAACTTTTTTCTTCACGATATTTTTTACAATATCGTTTTCAGAAGGAATAAAACGCTCATTGGTGTAACAAGGGTTGACAGAACACCCAACATTTCTACGCTCAGTAGCAATATGATAACATTGCAAACACCTTAAGCAAGGTACAATCATGTCCTCACTACCATTTTTTGCTTTAATAACCCAGTTTGGATCCGCAACAAGCGCTCTACCTATGGCTACCATGTCAAGTTTTCCAGATGCGATTAATTCTTCTGCCACTTCGGGAGTTTGAATTGCTCCAACAGCATATACTGGAATGTTCACTTCTTTTTTCACCCTTGTTGCATAATCAACATTGATTAAGTGTGGTTCAAAAATCGTTGTTGCCATTGTCACATTACCTTCATAACCAAAACCTCTATCTAATCCACATGATAACTGCACACTATCAATATATGGTTCCGCCATTTTAATGAAGTTTAGAGTGTCTTCAAAATCAATTGAATTTGGCATATGCTCTACGGCACTGATTCTCATATCAATTGGAAATTCATCACCCACAGTTTCTCTTACAGCCTTAAGAATTCTTAGTGGAAATTTCGCTCTATTCTCTAGCGAACCCCCATATTCATCATTTCTGTGGTTGTATAGAGGCGATATAAACTGCGCTGCTAACCAACCATGAGCAAAATGCATGAATATCATATCATACCCAGCTTCCTTAACATCCTTTGCTAGTTTCTTATAGGCATCAATTACCAACACCATATCGCTTTCATCCATACCCTTTACGATGTAACCCTCTTCGTTCACCATATCACACGGACCAAACAAACTAACGCTTGGATCACTACATCTTGCTTGAGCTCCGGCGTGGAACAGTTCAGCTGATATTTTCGCTCCAAAACGATGGGCTTTTCTAACATTATTTACCGTTTCTTCAACTTTGTATTTAGAAAATGAATAAGGAAAATCACCAAACATACTATTTGGTAAATCAACACCCATACTTCCAGTAATTACTACTGCTGCCCCACCCATTGCTTTCTTTTCAAAATCGCCTACTGGTGTTGCGATTATGCGGTTCTTTAGTGTTGTCTTATTGATAGTGATTGGAGAAAACAAATGCGGATATTTTAATTTATCTATCATGAAGTCACGTCCTTTCTAAACATCTCTTTTATTGTTTTTTTTGTAAGTAACATTTAATTCGTTATATTTTGTAGGCCACATTACATCCTTCTTCAATGGCATTTTCCACTTTCCTTGCTTTATAGGCATCACCAATTACATAAGTTTCATAGCATATCCCTTGTAAACTTTCTACTGTTTCTGTTAATGGCTTTAATCCTACAGCTATAACAACATCAGTGGCATTTATTCGTCTAGTATTGTTATTTTCATCTTTTACACATACACTATGATCTGAAATTTCGATGCACTCTGTTTTTCTGTGAATAGTCAAATTTGGTCGTTGATTTATTTTTTCGTTAATTGCGACACGGTAAAAATGATTACCAGTTGTGGCTATTTCGTTTGATGATTCGATAATGGTAACATCCTTATTCATTTCACTTAATTCTAAACCAATCTCACAACCAATAGTTCCAGCTCCAATAATGACAACATTGTCACCCAAATCGCACATGCTAGCGTGAATATCACTTCCAATCTTTACTATCTGCTTATCAACACCTGCAATCTTCGGAATAATAGATTTAGCACCGACCGCAATAATCAATACTTCTGGATTTAAACCACTCACTAATTCCTTGGTTGCTAAAGTATCTAGTCTAATTTCAACCTCTGTTTTTAGCAACTGGTTTATTAAATAATCCTTATATCTTTTTAAGTCAATTTTAGTTTTATCATAGTCACTAAACTTGATATTTCCACCAAGTGTGGAACTTTTTTCCAGCAATACCACCTGATGTCCCCTCAAGGATGCGATTTTTGCAGCCATCATGCCACCCGGCCCTCCCCCTACAACTACTACTTTTTTCTTAGTGGAGCTTGGGATAATTTCAAGTGGGTAATAATCTTCAGCACCATACCTTAGATTAACCGCACAACCCATTCGTCTTTTTCTGCCTGTTGCGGTTGGGTAACAAGAATGGCATCTTAGGCAAGGTACAATGTCCTCACTTCTTCCTTCAAACGCTTTTCTAAGCCAAAAAGGATCAGCCGTAAAGCTTCTACGTAATGAAACCATGTCCACACTACCCTCTGCAATAATTCTTTCGGCGTCTTCTGGAGTCATAACTGCTCCAACCACCGAAACTGGTATCGCTAAAGTCTTTTTAACTTCTTTTGCTAAATGGAGGTTTTTCAAGCGAGGTTCAAAGATAGTGGTACACATATGTACCTTAGGCTCGTCCTCTGTATCTAAGCCGCATGAAATTTCAACTAAATCAATCTGGTTCTCAATTTCTTTTAAAAACCGCTTTGCATCAGCAAAGTCGATTCCATTCTCCACGTGTTCATCGCCACTAATTCTCATATATATAGGATAATCAGAACCAACTACCTTTCTTACTTCCTCCACAATTCTCTTTGGAAACCTGCTCCTATTTTCATAGCAACCACCATACTCATCAGTTCTATGATTATAATGTAATGACAAAAACTGAGCTGGCAACCAACCATGACCAAAATGCAAAAGGATTAGGTCTGCCCCTATTTCCTTTGCCATACATGCAGCGACCCTATATTTATTGATAACATCTTCCATCATATCTTCATCCATTACTTGTACTTCAACACCGTCAAAGTCTCTGGTGTATTTACTTGGCCCTATCGGCCTTTCCGTATTGAAACGAGCAAACATTCCACAATGAATTAACTCAACCGCAACTTTTGAGCCTCCTCTTTTGAACTTTGCTATTTCCGCACATAAAGCTAGCCTACCAGCTTTTTCCAGCCCTTTTGTGGGAGGAAGAATGCCTCCTTGTTGTTGATCAACTGTCATACTACCAATAGCGATTATGGCTGCATCAGAGTAAACCTCATCATCTGATAGTGGCCCAGGTGCGGCTATAACGCGGTTTTTTAGGTGTAATTGATTGATTTTTATTGGCTTAAATAAATTTGGATAATGCATACACTGTCTCCTTTTGAAAAATGAGGATAGATGCAAACCTATCCTCACTTACGCTATTTACTGTTTGCAGCCTCTTCTGCTACTGCTTGTCTATCAAGCACCTTAATAAATGGAAGATAAATGAATACATTAATTGTAATCAGTACCAACTGCAAGATGCCAGCTGTGATACCTCCCCCTAGTAATCCAGAAAAGAACTGTGGAATAGTCCAGTCTACTGAAATCCCTGAAAGCCTTGCTACAATTCCTGTATAGGTAGCAAAGTATGCTAACAAGGTATTTACAATTGGACATAGCATCCAAGGAATAAACATAATAGGATTTAGAAGACATGGAACCCCAAATAGAAATGGTTCAGAAATGTTGAAAATTGAAGGTATGATAGCTACACGACCAAACGATTTGTATCTGGAAGATTTAGCAAAAAGCAAAATCGCGATACAACCAGCTAATGCACATCCTATTCCTCCAGGTTGAACGTACAAGTTAAAACTTGATACTAAGATATTCGGTAAGCCTAACCCAGCACTTAGTGCTTCTAAGTTCTCAGCACTCGCTGCTAATTGCAAAGGTGATAATAGACTGATTACTGCATTTCCATGAATTCCACAGAACATAAATAATGTAGTAAAAATCTGAGCAATCAAGTAACCAGGTAAAGATAACCCAATGCCCTTAAGTGGAGCCTGTACTAAACTAAATATCAAATTATGTAAATTCTCATATGGTGTTGCTGCTGCTAACATTGATGCAATAATAGCTAGAATTGCAACAACCAAAGCTGGAACAACTGACTTGAATGATTGTTCCACAAATTGCGGAACACTATCAGGCATTTTGATATAGATTTTATTCTTCTCCAAAAATTTAACAATCGGTGGAACTAGAAAACCAATAATCATGGCCGTAAACAACCCTGAATGACCCAACCATTCAAGTGGGATGCTTGTATACAATTCAATTGGAGTTACAACTAAGAAAGCAATTAATGCTGTTATAGCTGTTGGCATTGGAGCCACATCCAACTTTGTTGACAATCTATATGGTAAAACAATAATAAAATATAACGAAAGAATACTTAAGGTAATAGATTGCAAACCCATAAATATCATGTTCAATCCTGTGCTTGCAATAAAAGTTTGCCAAGCACTAATATTCAAAAATGCGCCTAAACACGCAAAAGAGCCAATTAGAATAACTGGCATTAATACCTGAAAAGTTTCGCTTAGTGAACTTAGGTATTTATTTGAGGATAATTTTCCCGCAACTGGAACTAATTTTTCCTGTAATACATCTAGTAATTTGTCCATAAAACCCTCCTTAATGGATATTTTCTTCTATACACTTAATCGCAAAATCCAAGATTTTTCCACCATTCATCATTCCAAAGTCAATAGTGTCAATAATAGTGAATTTGTAAGCCATATCTTTATACAATGACTTAAATTCCTCTGCTCTAAAGGCTAATTGTGGTCCAATCATAATAATGTCGTACTCATCAATAATATTGGCAAGTAACTTATCCGAAAAAGCCTTTATTTCTGCCTCTACCCCTTTGTTCAAAGCAGCATCTGACATCTTCTTAACAATAATGCTAGTACTTGCTCCATGCACACAAACTAAAGCAATCTTATAAGTTCTCATTATTTTTCACCACCTTGTACATAATAATAAACTCTTTTGAAATTTCAAAAATTACTTCTGCATTAGATAAGTGCTCGGCGCCATGAACCATTAATAAACTTACTTCTAGACTATTTCCTTGAGCCTCGTAAGCTAGTAATTCTGTATGAGCTTGATGCGCCTTAAGTAATGACTCTTCACATTTGCTCAACAATTCTTGCGCTTCTTCAAATCCTCCTTCCTGAGCTTTTCTAATTGCATTTGTCGAGTACAATCTGCCTTCTCCACTAAAAGCAATCATACTCATGATTTTTTCAACAATGTCCATATCAATACTCCTGTCTTAATTTCATTGTAAAGAGTGAATTGGTGAATATATAGCCAAAAAGATGCACTTCCAAAGTGCATCTAGTAACTGTTTCAATATGCAATATGGGTCCATTTTAACAACTAAATATAGTCAAAGTACAAAAAAACTGTACACTAAGGTCTTTCCTTAATTGTACAGTTTCACAGGGTACTCACTAATAATCTCTTTTAATGAAATTCTTTAAACGTTACCCTTAGTAGTTCAAAATTACCACTGAGTTTCACTTCATCATCTCCCTTTGGTACAAAATATGTGCCAAACAAAGTAGTAGCCAAGCCATTGATAGTTCCGTGACCTCTTATAATTGTGTAAAAATAGAAATTGTCTTGCTTAATTGTCAAAGTCTTTTCACACTTAATCCTATCAATCTTAAAACCTGTTTCCTGATCAATAATTGTTGTGTAGTTACCATCAACTTTCGCTAATTCAACCACATCTTCAAGATTTATATTAGCTAAACTCTCTTCATGATGTAAAACACGTTTGTGACCTGTTTTCTTTTCTACCCTATCATAATCATATAAGCGATATGTTACATCAACATTATATGTAACCTCATAGATCAAACAACCTTTGCCAATCGCATGCACGCTACCCGCAGGTAAAAAAGTGTAATCGCCTTCTCTTGTAGGTAAACGACGCAAAATACTATCCCAACTATTATTGCTAATACTTTCCTTAACGTCATCAATGCTCCTAGTGTTTAGACCTAAAACTAATTCACTATCACTGGCAGCATCAATAACATACCAAAATTCTTCAACTCCTCTTGGTAATTCTAAGTTTCCTAGATTCTCTTTTCTTGGGTGCAATTGAACTGATAGATTGTCTTTTGCTTCAATAAGGTTAATTCTTAGGGGAAATTGCTTCATGCTTAGCCCAAAATATTCGGGATGGTTTTGATAGAAACTTTGCATGCCCATACCATCAATTAGCGAATCTGCTTCCAACATTGCACTTACCAAAAAGACTTCTCCTATCGGTTCTTCAATATCAGATCTATTTAGGCTAGTCTTAAGAAAATCTCCACCCCAAATGCGATAGTTTAAAATTGGCTCTATTGGATAAATCATTAATAACGTACGTATCCTTTAATTATTCCTATTTCTTTACCAAAACTATCACCACATGGTGTAATAGTATATTCCTTAATTAGGGCAGGAATTACCACCGATTCTGCAAAGTGAATGGTAAATGGTTTAAACTGTCCACTTGGACTTTCAATTAGTGCTTCTCTACCTTCCACTAAGTTTAGAGCATGGGTTTCACCATTAGTTTTGTGAGTAGTTTTAACACTTGTCCATACTCTACGAGTTTCAATGAACTCAAGATCATGTAATCCTGTTTTTTCTTCTTTCCAACCTTCACCTTCTTCAATCAATATTGGCTTGAAGGCACAGGTTTCTCTCATCCATTTTTCTCCTTTATCCCATTTTATTACTTCCACACCTCGCTCAATGTGAATTGGTCTTGGTTTTCCATCCATTCCAACCCGTCCCCAGTCCCACAACTTGAAAGTAAAAATGCATGGAGCACTACTTATTTCTAAAACCATTGTATCAGCTCCTGAGCAGTGTACGGTACCCGACGGAATATGATAATGTTCATGTTTCTTTACTGGTATTTTATTCGCATATTTTTCAGCATCGAAAATAGCCTCTCCACGATTAGCAGCTAATAAAGCACTTTCCATGTCTTCACGCGTAACACCATCTTTAATACCCAAATACATGTAGGTTTCTTCTTCAGCGCAATCTAGGAAATAATAACTTTCATCTTGAGTAAAAGGTAGTGCGAAGTTCTCATGAAAATATTGATTAGTTGGATGCACCTGTAATGAAAGGTTCCCCCCTTCCATCGTATCTAAATAGTCATAACGAATTGGGTATTCCGCACCAAAACGGGCATAACCTCTTTCGCCAATTAACTCTTTTGGATATTTCCTACATACTGTATAACCTGGGATACTTACCTTAATATCATTAAAGTCCAAAGCAACACAATTTTCTGGAAACAACAAATTGTATGACCAAGCATAGTTTATCTTTTCTTTATCTTCTATATCTAGTACTTCCTTCATCCATTGACCACCCCATAAACCAGCATCAAAGAATGGTTCTAGACTGAATGGTTGATTTAACAGCTGTAGCAAGCCTCCATCAAATGCTTCTTTACTAACCATTTTTGGCTCATTAGGTATAACGGTATCTAGATAGTAATTCATTTCTTTCATTAAGCCATCCTTATGGAAGTTACTTAAGCGCCAATCTACAAAATAACCCCTTTTGAATTTGCGCGTAGTTTCATCATCAAAATTATGACAATTGAAATTATCAAGCCCATCACGATAACGCATTTGAATTTCCCATATTGTCATATCCGCAAAGACTAACACATCACCATCATGAATGTAAGTTGCTCCAACTCCAATAATCAAAACATTCCCTATTGCTTCAGCCACATCTTTCTTAACCTTGTCCAGTTTTTCTAAATCAACGAAATCAAACCACTTACCATGATATGCCACTCCAAACACTCTATCATCAGTTACATTTTTCCGTAGCATTTTATTCATCGTTTCATAATCGTAATAAATATCAATAGCATCTATTACTACATCACTCCAATTGGCAAAAGCGGCAATAATTTCTTCATTATTTACTCCTACGGTACAATCAACAACAAGGATGTTTTTATCATTAGTTAATTGTTTGGTAACTTCATGGACAATGCTTTCATATCCTTTGAAAGCTTGTTGATCATAACCTGAAATCTTCGTAACTGGATACTTATTATAATTCGATTCAAAACCTTTTAAGTATGTCATATTTTTCTCCTTTTTCTATAACATCTATTTTAAGAAATCAAAATACTGTGGGTTAGATACAAAATGAGCATACAATGGCACTTCCATTAATGGATAATCCCAAGGGACCGTTTTGGCATCCACCATTTTAATGTTGATTTTTTTGTCCGAATAATTGTCATTCATCTCAAATGAAATATTGCCTTGCTCGTCTTTCATGCAAAATAATGGTGCCCCATTGTATTGTTTTAATAGGCTATAGTCGCTCTTGGCATCACAAACAATTAAGTCTCCGAAATTAAAAGGAACATTTCCGGTATTAATTGATAGATGATAGTAGTTTGGAGGAATTACCACAAAATCACCAGTTTTCACCTTCAACAAAATAACCTCGCAATTATCACCATCAAACTTAAACAACTCAAAATAACCTTCCCCACCTAAGACTTCATAGACTTCTAAATAACTGGTCTTAGTAATAGGGCTAACACCGTGCACATGACCATGAGCCTTCATACATTCACCATTTGTTAAACTAGGCAACAATAAAGTATATTCATACTTAATGTCTGCTTTTTCAAACAACTCTTTGTGCTCAGGGCGATAAATCCCATTATACATATAGTACAGTGGCCTATCATCTTCATACCCATCAGCGTTTTTAAACAGCGCCCTCATGTCCCCCAACCTTCTTACCAAAGTTTCTTCAATGACAAGATTTTCATTTTGAATTAATTCTTCAGTATCACTGTCAAAAGAAAGATCGAGCGTACTTGTATTCTTATAGCTAAATATCATGACGTTTCTCCTCGCTAGCCTTTTTTTGGCAAATAAATGCTACTATGATTGTGAAAAAACTACTTATTACTAAATTAATAATAATACATATTATCTACAAAATCCATATTCATTTACGAATAATTTGCCTTTTGTTTTCTATTTTATTACTTATCAGTTGATTTATACTCAAAACGAAAGTAAAATGAAAGTATAAATGCCATATATGCAGTTTAAGGAAAATGGAATTTCAAAAAGTAATAAGTATTCATTAGCAGCGGAGGTTAAAAAGTGGGCAAAATAAAAAAGACTCTTACCAAGCAAAGAAGAGAGCACATTATCGAAATACTACAACAAGAAAATGAAGTTAATGTTGCACAATTAGCTGCACATTTTGGTGTCTCGCAAGTAACCATTAGAAATGATTTAAACCAGTTGGATAAAGAGAATTTACTTCATAGAATTCATAGTGGTGCTATAAGTATAAAGAACTCAAACAGAGATAATTTTGAAGCTACCCTAAACGAGCGTATGGCTACCAACAAACAAGAAAAACTTGCCATTGCTAAAGCCTGTGCCATGTTAATTCAAGATGGTGATACTGTAATGATGAACTCGGGAACTACTAATGTATTTGTTGCAAGAGAATTAGCTTTACGTAATAGTTTGACAATAGTAACAAATGCTATTTTAGTGGCCCAAGAGTTTTCCTACAGTAAATCTAACAAAGTAATTCTATTAGGCGGAGATGTTGAACATCTTCATCAATTTACCTATGGCAAAGATGCAAGTTACCAATTACAACAATATCGGGCTGATAGGTTAATACTTGCTACTGATGGCTTAAGTACCAAAGGTGGAATAACTACCCTTCATCATCAAGAAGCTGACCTTAGTATGCAAATGATTAATAGAACAAATCAATTAATAGTTGTGGCTGATCACACTAAAATTGGAAAAGAAGGCTTTTCATTTGTGGCACCGATTTCATACATGCACTTGTTAGTTACTGATGCGCAACCAACTATTAATAATCAGTTGGCAGAAATGAAAAAAGGTAATGTGGAGATAATTGAAGTATAAACAGACGCAGAATACGGTAACCAAAAAAAACTGTCTTCAACACGTAATTCTGGTGCACAGCCAATTTTAATTTTGTTTTATAGACACAAAACCCACCTAATTGATAGTGAGTTTGAAAGAACCTCAATCAAATAAGTGGGTTTATTTGAACTATTTAGTTGCCTTGAAATTATAGACAGGACGAATTTGTTCAACAACTGCTGCTGTTGGTATAATCTGCGACTTAATTTCGTCTATGCTTTTGTAAGCCATTGGTGATTCATCTAGGGTATCTTCTACCACACACGTTGAGTATACCCCATCCATTTCAAATTTATATTGATCCATACTGAGCTTGCGAAAAGCGGCAGAGCGACTCATCAAGCGACCTGCTCCATGAGGGGCAGAGTTATTCCAATCAGGATTACCTTTTCCAATACAAATCAAACTTCCATCTTTCATGTTAATTGGGATTAGAATCTTTTCTCCTTCTTTTGCAGAAACTGCTCCTTTACGCAAAATCATTTCTTCTGTATCTATGTAATTGTGAATCGTCGTAAATCGTTCGACTTCAGTCAAGTGCATCTGCTCTAAAATAATGTCTGTCATTGCTTGACGATTCAACACAGCAAAGTGTTGGATAATTTTCATATCATGTATGTAGTCGTCGAACAATCGACCTTCAACATATGCCAAATCCTTTGGTAAACTGATATGATTCTGGGCTTTCAATGCCTCAATAGTTGATTGTATTTCCTGAAAGCGCCCTTCGTGCTTTAACTTCTCAATGGCTTCTGCAACTTGATACTTGGCATTACCACATAGCATACGATAGCCCTCAGCTTGATAGTACTCC
>JGI994J12354_10000444_pt1 | contig 41170 bp, 26 predicted proteins | sample IntmicLarv3ML3BL_FD_12354 | JGI IMG/M metagenome (IMG submission 12354) | reverse complement strand
CTGCATCTGAAGGCGTTGTCGGTTTGACAGCGGCCGGAGCGGCTTCCTCTGCTTTCGCTCCTGCGGCATCTGCCGGTTTGGCATCCGCTGCTTTGGCAGCGGCACCTTCTGCCGGAACATCTGCATTAAACCGCATAACGGCTGGTTCTTTCCAGGTGCCATTCAGGGCATCTTCTTTCGGGATGTAAATCCGCATCACCATGTAGAAATCACCCTCTGGAGCCGGAAGCAGGTTGGCCGTAAGCGATACCGCACTGGTGGCCGGTTTGGCTGCGTCAGTTGCAGCTGGTTTTGCCGTAGTTGCAACGTTTGCTGCCGCCGGTTTGGCGGCTGCATCCACCTTTTCCTTGTCTGCAACGGGTTTGGTGACTGCAGCGNCCTTCGGTGCCGTATCTGCCACTTTTACTACAGGAACAGGCTTGGCAGCTTCATCTGCTTTCGGTGCTGCCGCCGGTGCTTTTGCTGCATCTGCAGTCTCTGCGGCCCTTGGCATTGGCTCAGCCAGCGAATCCTTCTCAATGAAGACCGTAACACTGCCATCAGNTGGGTCCGTTACCATTTTGGAAATCATCGTGCTGTCGATGCGATAACGCTTAACCGGGTTATCTACCAGAAGCTGGCTCGGCAGCTCATACATGGTCAACGACCAAAAAGCATTGGCCGGTGGCAGCTTGTCTTTTTCAAAGCGGATGGTGTAATGGTTAGCACCACTCANCACCTTGAATTCCGAATCCAGCTTGTAACTGATGGAAAGGATTTCCTGTGGTGATGCGCCATACTGGTCTGTCATNACACCATAGGCACGGTTCAGGTAATTGTTCTTCATCTCTGCACGGGTGCCATGCATGTCCGTGCTCTTGATCAGTTCTCCTTTTACTGCCGCGTCCAAATCAGCAATGGCGCCATCAATACCTGACTGATAGGCCTTTTTCTCGTTTTCCGCCATGCCTTCCAGTGAGAAGGTTTTCCCTGCACCCACACCAATTTTGCCAAAGCGTTTCATGAGTTCTGCCTCATCCTGCTGCTGCGAACCAAACTGCATCAGGAAATTCATGTAGGCAAAAAATTCCGGTGTTTGTACCTTTGCATCACTGTACACAGGGAAAGTCACTGCAGCCAACTCAGCCGGTGCGGCTGTACCACCAAACGCAGAAAGCGGAACCAGCGCAAATCCGGCCTGGATTTTTTCAACATTCGGCATATCCTGCTCACTCATCAACTGGACACGGAACAGACCGTAGGCGAACTGGGTTTCTGACTGGATAATACGATCAATTCCCTCCGGCTTTTCTCCTTTCCAGTCGGGACCAGCGATCAAAAATTTACCACCCTTATTACCGCTGGTGCGTGTGCCGACATAATCAAGATTATGGCCATACAGGTCTGTAAACTGGACCGAAAAATAGCGGCTTCCGTCAATGACCGGTACGGTCAGGACAAGCGGTTCACGTCTTAAATCCAGCCACACACTGCCATACGGTGTGTCATTACTGGCGGTTTCCTTCACCATGTCAGCTGGTGTATCCGCGCGGGCAGCCATGTAGAGTTCGTTAAACGGTTTTTTGTAGTCAGGGCTTTGTGTATCAATGGCTGAGACATACATATCTTGGTAGTTCTTCACCATCGGATAACCGTAGATATAGGCTTCCTTGGTAACAGCGGTCACTTCCGCATCAGGCACATCCTTTTTCTGGTCGCATGAAACCAGTAACAGGGCTGCCGCCAAGCCGATAAGAAATTTGAATGCTTTCATGATTTTGACTTTTATCCGGTAAAAAAAAGTTCAACACAATAATTTTACCCAAAGAGGCTCTGCCCCCTTTTGGCAAAATCACTCAAAAAACAGGGAAACACCGGTTCCCGCCATTTTTTATTGAACAGAAAAACACTTGAAACTGATACAGAATATTACTGATAAGCAACCGAAGTAAAGGCTTTTTTTGTAAAAGCAAACTTTAAATTATCCTGTCCGGCAGATTTTACGGCATTTGACAGCGGTTTCTGCCATAGCCGGATCATAATTGCTACAATTCAGATATCGCACATCCATTATCTTTATACAAAAAAAGTGACTGGTCTTGATCGTTTCGACATGACAGTGCTTTGACCGAAAAAAAAGCGGCAATGCCTGTCCGAATTTTTTCATGAATTATGGATACCCCATAACCGCTGCCTTTGTGGCAGGCTGATTTTGCGAAGGGAAGCATATGAATCAACTCGAACAACTCAGACAGTACACCACCGTTGTGGCCGACACCGGCGATTTCCAGTCCATTCGCAGTTATACCCCGCAGGATTCCACAACCAACCCGTCACTGATTGTCAGAGCGGTGCAAAAAGATACTTATCGTTCGCTTCTGGAAAAGGCGGTACGCGATAACAGGGAAAAAACCACGGAGGAAATCATTGACCGCCTGCTGGTGGCTTTCGGATGCGAGATTCTTGATATCGTGCCAGGCCGGGTATCCACAGAAACCGATGCACGCCTGTCCTTTGATACAGCGGGCAGCATCAGGAAGGGACGTGATCTGATCGCCCTTTATGAAGCGACCGGAATTTCCCGCGAACGGGTGCTGATCAAGATCGCTTCCACCTGGGAAGGCATTGAAGCAGCCAAAGTGCTAGAAAAGGAAGGTATCCGCTGCAACATGACCCTGCTCTTTTCCCTCTCCCAGGCTGTGGCCTGTGCCGAAGCCGGTGTCCAGCTCATTTCGCCATTTGTCGGACGGATCTATGACTGGCACAAAAAATCCACCGGCAATGAATACGCGGGGGCGGATGACCCGGGGGTGCAGTCTGTTAAACGCATTTATAACTACTACCGCAAATTCGGTTACAAAACGGAAGTGATGGGTGCGAGCTTCCGCAATACCTCACAGATCACCGAATTGGCGGGCTGTGATCTCCTGACCATCAGCCCTGATCTGCTCCAGAAGCTCTCCGAATCGGATGCTCCACTTATCCGCAGGCTGGACCCTAATATGGCCAAAGCCGATCCGGTCGAAAAAATAACGGTTGATGAAAAAACTTTCCGCTTCATGCTGAATGAAGATGCCATGGGAACCGAAAAACTTTCCGAAGGCATCCGACTTTTCTGTGCTGATACCGTGAAGCTGGAGCAGATGATCGCAGCGCTTCGCTGAAAACAGGCGCACCCTGTCTGTTACTGAAAGGGCCGGAAAATTTCCGGCCCTGCTCTGTTACGGGAATGCCTCCGGATTTTCAGGCGTTGATCCGCATATGCGGACTGTTTCTCAGCATGGAAAATACTCCCTCAAAAAGATGGCTAGAATCATCCAGCAGATTAAAACTCTCCGGCATCAGAAGCCAGCTATTCAGAAGACCATTAAAAACCACATGCAGCGCTAGGCCTGCCAGTTCAATATTGATGTCTTCCGGCAACTGCTTTTTTTCCCGGGCATTGGCTAGCACCTGAACCAGTGTAGCGCGGGCACGGGTTGTCCACTCCTGGAGGTATTCGAGAAACTCGCTGGCACTGTCCGTATATTCACATTTGTGAAAAAGAATCGTCATGACCTTGCGGTAATGATCGTTTTCCAGAATTTCACGCATCAGAAAAATGCTTTTTTCGCGCAGGCGCCCCAAAGGATCTTCCGTTTTTTCATCGGCAATTTCCTCAATCATGTCACGAATCGGCGTACGCACCCGGTCAATCATGGCATTGTAAAGGTCCACCTTGTTCCGAAAGTGCCAGTAGATCGCCCCGCGCGTAACACCGGCCTCTTCAGCAATGTCATTCAAGGTGGTACTGGACACACCCTTTTCATTGAAAACCGTTTCGGCAGCGTCCAGCAGTCTGTCCCGTGTTTCCTGTGTTTTTTTTCTGGTGGCGCGCGTCATTTCCCCCCCGTATTCTGATAATCGTTGCCCTGTTTGCGGTGCCATAAAAAAATAACATACATACACGATTGTATGTTAAATTACTGAGATCATCCATCTTAATTTCCGGAACCCTGTTTTTTGCTATCGTCTTTTCCCTGAAACACATTACACTGCCAAAAAATTCGCCTCCCAAAATCCATGAGATCCTTTTCCCGATTCACGTTTTTCAGCACCCTTGTTCTTTCCTCGCTTTTGCTCAGCGGGTGTAAAGAGCAGGCGCAACCGGTACAACAGGCACCCGAGGTAGCGTATGTTGTTATCCAAACCGAACCGGTCGCTGTCATCAATGAACTGTCAGGCCGTCTTGAATCCTTCCGTAATTCCGATGTCAGGGCCCGCGTAGCAGGGGTACTGGAAAAAAGGCTTTTCAATGAAGGAACCGATGTCAAACAGGGAGAAAAGCTTTTTATTATTGATCCACGCAGTCACGAAGCGTCGGTCCAGAATGCCCGGGCAGCACTGGCAAGGGCCGAGGCCAATTTCATGCAGGCCGACCTGAAATACAGGCGTTATATGCCCTTGGTGAAAATCAGTGCTGTCAGCAAACAGGAATATGATGATGCCATGGCGGCGCAAAAACAGGCGGCAGCAGATGTTGCCTCAGCAAAAGCCGCTCTGGTCAAGGCCAAGCTGGATCTAGAGTACTCTACCGTTTTGGCGCCTATTTCCGGTCGGATTGGCCGCGCCATGGTAACCGAAGGTGCCCTTGTCGGACAGGGTGAAGTCACCCTTCTGGCCGTTATCCAGCAGATTGATCCGATTTACCTGAACCTGACCCAGTCCAGCACCGAACTGCTCCAGTTGCAGCAGGCACTGAAAAAGGGACTTTTAACGGACGCTGCCGATACCGGGATGAATGTCACCCTCATCATGGAAGATGGCACGCCTTATATCCACCCAGGCAAACTGATCTTTTCCGATATCACTGTTGACCCCTCTACCGGCGAAGTTTCCATCCGGGCGCTTTTCCCCAACCCGGATGCCACCCTTTTGCCCGGCATGTATGTCCGTGGTCAACTCAAGCAGGCAATCAATGAAAACGCCATCACTGTTCCCAAGCAGGCGGTACAGCGTGCAACAGAAGGATCAACAGTTTTTGTCATCAACAAGGACAATGCTGCCGAAGTACGCCGGGTTCAGACTGGGGCATCCCACGAAAACAAATGGGTGATACTGGAAGGCCTGAACGTGGGTGACAAGGTGATTGTTGAAGGTATACAGAAGGTCCGCCCGGGCGCACCTGTTTCTCCTGTTCTCTGGGAAGGAAAAGCCGCCGCGTCTGCAGCAGCAGCTGATGCCCCGGCTGAAACGGATAAAACCGGAAAAACAGCTGATGATGACGAAAAAACGAACCCAGCTACCGAAACATCGAAGCCGGAAGAAAACGCTCCCGTAACGGATACGCCAAAAGCCGAAGAAAAAGCCACTACTGCCGAACCGTCCCAATCACAGGAAAAAACAGATAAACAGGAAAAAACAAAACCGGCTGTCGCACCCGAACCGGAAGAAAAAACAGCGGCTACTGACAAACCTGTCGAGAAACCAAAACCCGTTAATAAATCCGCACCAGTAAAGGAAAAGCCGGCTGCTGCAAAAAAAGAAAAAAACCGTACGACTCCCGTAACCGCTAAACCGGCAGCGGCTCTGCAGACGCTTCCGGCAGAAAAAGCAACTCCTGTAGCAAACAAAGGAAACGCAACTCAAACAGAGGCGGCTTCACCGGCAGGAACAGAAACGGTGAAAACAGAAGCCGCCTCACCGACCGGGTCTGAAAAGGAATAGGGAGCATCTGAATGGCCAGGTTTTTTATCGACCGCCCTGTTTTTGCCTGGGTTATCGCAATCTTTATTATTCTGGCAGGCGTCCTGTCCATCCTCAACCTGCCGATTTCCCAGTACCCGGACGTGGCTCCGCCGCAGATTACTGTTTCGACAAGCTATCCGGGTGCTGCGGCAAAAGTGGTGGAAGACAGTGTTACCCAGCTCATCGAAGAAGAAATGAACGGTGCAACCGGCCTCATTTATATGGAGTCGGAAAGTCAAAGTACCGGTGAAGCCAAGATCACGCTTTCCTTTACCAATGACACCGATGTGGAACTGGCGGCGGTTGATGTCCAGAACAGGATCAAACGTATTGAATCCAGACTACCGCAGCAAGTTATGCAAATGGGTGTGATCACCAACAAAGCGCGCGGCAACTACTTGGCTGTTGTTGCCATTACCTCAACTGATGGCCGCCTTGCCCAGTTTGAGCTGGGTGACTTCGTCGCGCGTAACATTATCAATGACATCAAGCGCATTCCGGGCGTCGGTGACGTCAATATTTTCGGCTCCGAACGAGCCATGCGCATCTGGCTTGATCCGGTCAAACTGACAGGCCTGAGCTTCACACCACAGGATGTCAGCAGTGCAGTACAAAAACAGAACGCCATTGTCACACCGGGGCAGTTGGCTGGTATGCCCAATATGGGTACGGAACCCATCTATGCCAATATCACGGTGCGCGGGCAACTGCAGACACCGGAAGAATTTGAAAACATCGTCTTGCGAGCAAATGCGGATGGCTCGAAAGTCCGCCTCAAGGACGTTGCCCGTGTCGAACTGGGTGCCCGGCAGTATGAAACTTTCGCTAATGTGGATGGCACACCCATGAGTGGCTTCGGTATCATGCCAACAGCAGATGCCAACAGTATTGCAACCATGGAGGCCATTCGGGCCAAGATGGTTGAGCTGAAAGAATATTTTCCCGCCGGAGTGGAATACAGTGTCCAGAATGATACCTCCCGCTTCGTGCAGGTATCTATCAAGGAAGTGGTAAAAACCCTCTTTGAAGGAGTTTTCCTCGTCTTTCTGGTTATGTACCTTTTCCTGCAGAACATCCGTTATACCATCATCCCCACCATTGTTGTTCCGATTGCGCTTCTGGGCACCTTTGCCGTCATGAAGGCGTTGGGATTTTCCATCAACATGCTGACAATGTTCGGCATGGTGCTTTCCATCGGTATCCTGATTGATGACGCAATTGTGGTGGTGGAAAACGTCGAACGCATCATGTCAGAGGAGGGCCTCTCGCCGCGGGATGCCACTTTCAAGGCGATGGGGCAAATTCAGGGGGCGATTATCGGTATCACGCTTGTCCTGATGGCAGTTTTTGTGCCAATGGCATTCTTTGGCGGTGCCGTAGGCAAAATCTACATGCAGTTTTCCCTATCGATGATCGCTTCCATTGCGTTTTCAGCCCTGCTGGCCCTCTCGCTGACTCCAGCATTATGTGCCACGATCCTGAAACCGGTTGAAGCAGGACATCATGGCAGCCGCAAGGGGTTTCTTGGTTGGTTTAACCGAAAATTCCACAGTACAACCCTGACTTACGAAAAACAGGTCGCTAAAATGTTTGGCCGGGCTGGGCGTTTCATGTTCATTTACCTCGCTATCTGTCTTGCCTGCGCCTGGATGTACTGGAAGCTGCCAACCTCCTTTCTTCCGAATGAGGATCAGGGCTATATTTTTGTCAACGTCCAGTTGCCAGGTGGCGCAACCGCAGCCAGAACCATCGAGGTATTAAACGAGATTCAAGAGCATTTCCTTACTGAACCCGGCATTGACCATACCGTTCTAGTCAATGGCTTCTCTTTCTCGGGAAGGGGGCAAAACGGCGGTCTTGGCTTCGTAACACTGAAGGACTGGTCTGAACGGGATTCGGATAATTCGGCACAGGCCATCGTTGGCCGGGCCTATGCGCGGTTTTCGCAGTTCCGCGATGCCATTGCCTTCCCGATCAATCCGCCACCCATTCGCGAACTGGGTAACTCCTCCGGCTTCGCTTTCCGCCTGCAAGATCGCGCTGGCATGGGCAATGAGGCACTGATCAATGCACGCAACCAGTTGCTGGGAATGGCGGCACAAAGCAAGGTGCTGAAAAATGTCCGTCCCATGGCAATGGAAAACACCGCCCAGCTCAAGCTCAATATTGACCGTGAAAAGGCCAATGCCCTTGGACTGGATTTTGCGGATATCAATACNGCCCTTTCTGTCGCACTTGGCTCGAATTATGTGAACGACTTTGAGAGCTTTGGCCGACAGCAGCGGGTTATCGTCCAGCTTGATGCTACCAACCGCAGTACCCCGGAAGATATCAACAAGATTTTTGTCAAAAACAAAAGTGGTGACATGGTGCCCCTCTCGGCCTTTTCAACCAGTGAGTGGATCAAGGCTCCCGTACAGCTGATCCGCTACAACGGGTACCCGGCTGTCCGGATTGAGGGCGAACCGGCAGAAGGCTTGAGTACGGGTGACGCCATGATGGAAATGGAAAACCTGACAAGACAATTGCCCAAGGGGTTCGGCTTCGAATGGACGGGCCAGTCACACGAGGAAAAAATCTCCAGTAACCAGGCCCCCCTGCTCTTTGCTCTCTCGCTGCTGGCTGTTTTCCTCTGTCTTGCGGCTCTGTATGAAAGTACGACTATCCCGCTTTCTGTCATGCTGGTTGTTCCACTCGGGGTGGTCGGTGCGCTGGCGGGGGTTTTGTTGCGCGGCATGCCCAACGATGTGTATTTTAAGGTTGGACTGATTGCCACTATCGGGCTTTCTGCCAAGAACGCGATTCTGATTGTTGAGTTCGCAAAGGATCTGCAGGCACAGGGCAAATCCCTGGTACGCTCGACGCTGGAAGCCTGCCGCCTTCGCTTCCGTCCCATCATCATGACATCCATGGCTTTCATCCTTGGCGTACTCCCGCTTGCAATTGCACGCGGTGCCGGATCTGGCGCACAGCAGGCAATCGGTACTGGCGTCATGTGCGGTATGATTACGGCAACGGTGCTGGCCGTTTACTTGGTTCCCATCTTTTTCCTCGTTGTACGCGGCGTTTTCTCCGGCAGCGAACGCCAACGCAAGTTATACGCCAGCCGTCACACACAAGAGGGTTCGGAGGAAATTCGCAAACAACCCTGGGAACCGGTTTCGGGCCTGCAACAGGATGACGCCGGGGAAAAAGAGGATCGGGATACGAACCGCCCTGATGAAACGGATAACAACAGGAAAGATCAGGAATGACAAAGTTCATAAAATGCGCATTTGCCCTGATGGCTGCCACCATATTGACCAGTTGCAGCATGGCGCCCACCTACGAGCGCCCTGATGCACCGGTGGAGGGCAGCTGGCCTGAGCACGCTTCGGCAGAAGGCACGATTCCCGCACCCGAAATCGGCTGGACAGAATTTGTCCGCGATCCCCGCCTGCAGGCACTGATTGCCGCTGCCATTGAAAACAACCGTGATCTGAAAATTTCCACCCTTCGCATTGAAGAAGCCCGAGCTCGCTATCAGATTCAATGGTCAGAACGCCTTCCTGAAATCAATGCACAAGGCTTGGCACAGCGTTCAAAAATACCCGGATCCGTTGCCGGAAAAGCCAATTACCCTGTTGCCGGTAATTATCAGGTCGGGCTCGGACTAGCGGCCTTCGAAATTGACTTTTTTGGCCGGGTAAAAAGCCTTTCCGATGCGGCGCTTTACCAGTACTTCGCCACGGAAGAAGCCCAACGTAGCGTCCATATCAGTCTGGTTGCCGAAGTCTGCAAAACCTATCTTACCGAACGCGCCCTTGCCAGACAGCGAGATCTGGCGCAACAATCCTACGACGCATACAAGAGTACTTATGAGCTGACAGAAAAGCGCGTTGAAGCGGGTGCCTCTTCCAAGCTGGAGCTCAGGCAGTATGAAACCCTCATGCATAATGCCCGTGTCTCTGTCGTAACACTTGAGCGGCAACGCGCGCAGATGGAAAATGCGCTAATAGTCCTGATTGGTGGGAAGAAAATTGACAACCTGCCAGTAGAAAAAGACTTTTCAGATAATGAAATCCTGATGGAAGTGCCGGCTGGGCTGCCGTCAGACCTTCTTGCGAACCGCCCGGATATCCGCCAGCATGAAAACCAGTTGATGTCGGCCAACGCGAATATCGGTGCAGCACGTGCCGCTTTTTTTCCGCGCATTACCCTGACGGCCTTTGGCGGTACGGCAAGCAACTCCCTTTCCGGTCTTTTTGACGCTGGCACCAGTGCCTGGACTTTCACGCCACAGATTCTTTTGCCGATCTTTGACGCTGGCAGAAACATTGCCAACCTTGATCTGGCACATGCCCGCAAGAATATTGCGATTGCCGAGTATGAAAAAACCATCCAGATCGCGTTTCGCGAAGTGGCTGATGCCCTGACAGCCCGCGGCCTTTTCAATGAACAGGTCACGGCGCAGGCTGCGGTGATGACAGCCGAATCCGAACGCCTGAAGCTCTCCCGCGCCCGTTATGACAATGGCATTGCCAGTTCACTGGATGTACTTGATGCACAAAGACAGCATTTTGCTGCCGAACAGGCACTGATACAAGCGCGACTCGATCGCATGGCAAACACGATTGACCTGTACCGTTCATTGGGGGGTGGTTTGCAACAGGCCACCGTGCCAACAGAAGTGCCGGAAACAGCCAGAGCGATGCCTCCTGCTGCAAAAGCCACCCCCTCCGTCGAAGCAGCGCCTGCAGAGGAAAAAGAAGTTGCCGAAACGGTAGCAAACGCACCGCCACCATCTGCACCGGAACAAGCAAAAACCGCCGATTGACGCCTGCCACAGGAATAAAAAAAGATAACAGCAACTTGTGTTTGCTCATTTTTCCATGGCGAAAAACCGATAGTATCTGTATCTGTATACCTTATTTGCAACACTTTTTGCTTCTTTTACGTATTCAACCTGCATTCGACGTACATTTTGAATAAATTCGATGTATTATTCGAATAGATAAGCACTGCCATATGATATTCAACAACATTCATATACCGATCAATAAGGATCAGCAAGGTAGTGTCTCCCTGAAGCTGTTCGGCATTTTTCAAAATCGGCACGTTTCCTTCTCATTCCGGGAAAATCATGGCAGAGAATATTATCAATACTAGCGATGCTTCGTTTGAAGCAGACGTGTTACAATCCGGCAAACCTGTTCTGGTTGATTTCTGGGCTACATGGTGTGGTCCATGCAAGATGATCGCCCCCATTCTGGATCAGGTCGCAAAAGAATACAGCGACAGGGTTGCTGTTGCAAAAATGGATGTTGACAGGCATCAGGAAATTGCTGGTCAGTTTGGTGTCAGAAGCATCCCCACCCTGATCCTTTTCAAAAACGGGCAGGTGGTGGCACAAAAAACCGGTCTGCTGACCAAAGTACAATTGAAAGAATTTATCGATAGTAATCTGTAAGAAGCCGACGGCACACACTGCCGTCATTACCCTTTCGGGGTCATCACACAGTCACCCGGCATTCTGCCAATTTTATTTTCATTATTTATATACACCAGCTTTTGGTGACAAGTTTTACATTAACGACATTATGCATTTATCTGAACTCAAGTCCCTGCATGTTTCCCAACTGGTAGACATGGCAAGCAGCCTCGAAATTGACAACGCCTCACGTATGCGCAAACAGGAACTCATGTTTGCCATCATGAAAAAACGGGCCAAGGGCGGCGAACAGGTCTATGGAGATGGTGCCCTGGAAGTCCTGCCGGATGGCTTTGGCTTTCTCCGCTCACCGGATGCCAGCTACATGGCTTCCACTGATGACATCTACATATCCCCTTCCCAGATCCGCCGCTTCAATCTTCATACAGGTGATTCCATTGAAGGCGAAGTCAGAACACCCAAAGACGGTGAACGCTACTTTGCTCTGGTAAAAGTGGACAAGGTGAATGGCGCTCCGCCGGAAGCCTCCAAAAACAAGATTCTTTTTGAAAACCTGACACCATTGCATCCGGATGAGCCATTGCGTCTCGAAAGAGAAATGAGCGCCAAGGAAAACATCACCGGACGCATCATCGACATGATTGCACCGATTGGCAAAGGCCAGCGCGGCCTTCTTGTCGCCTCACCAAAGTCAGGTAAAACGGTCATGCTGCAACACATGGCACATGCGGTTACCGACAATCATCCGGAAGTCATTCTCTTCGTTCTCCTGATTGATGAACGCCCAGAAGAAGTGACGGAAATGCAACGTTCAGTTCGTGGCGAGGTGGTCGCTTCCACTTTTGACGAACCTGCAACCCGCCATGTCCAGGTTGCGGAAATGGTACTGGAAAAAGCCAAACGCCTAGTCGAAATGAAAAAAGACGTGGTGATCCTGCTGGATTCCATCACCCGTCTGGCACGCGCCTACAACACGGTTGCGCCGGCATCAGGCAAGGTACTGACCGGTGGTGTGGATGCCAACGCTCTGCAGCGCCCTAAGCGTTTCTTTGGCGCAGCACGCAATATCGAAGAAGGCGGGTCGCTCACCATCATTGCAACTGCACTGGTTGAAACCGGCAGCCGCATGGATGATGTGATCTATGAAGAATTCAAGGGCACCGGCAATATGGAGGTTCATCTGGAAAGACGCTTGGCTGAAAAGCGGGTCTATCCTTCTATCAACCTCAACAAATCAGGAACCCGTCGTGAAGAGCTGCTTATCAAGCCTGACATCCTCCAGAAAATATGGATTTTAAGGAAACTCCTCTATGATATGGATGAAATCGAGGCAATGGAATTTATCCTCGACAAGATGCGCTCTACCAAAACCAATGCGGAATTTTTCGACATGATGCGCCGCGGCGGATAAGCCTTTTATCATAACTTCTTTCTACAACACGGTCGGTCAGATTTGACCGACCGTGTTATTTCATGCGGGAATATTCCCACTTTCCATTACATACACTTGCACGGGACAGCCAGACAGAAAATCGCATATTTCCTCCGGCTGGATGCTTTACAATAAAGACTCAAGAATTCGGCGAGCTGGCCGTCTTCCATCTGAAAAACGGGAGAATCAACATGAAAAATCTCAACGGAACGCAAACGGAAAGAAACCTGTTAGAGGCATTCAGCATGGAAGCCCAAACTGCTATGCGCTACGACCATTTTGCCAACCGTGCCAATATTGAAGGGCACAATGATGTTGCCATGCTATTTTTCTCCAGCGCCGCTGGTGAACGGGGACACGCTCTTGGTCATCTTGATTTCCTCAGGAGAGATCCTGTTTCCGGCAATGCCATGACGCGCACCCGTCTGAATATCCAGTCCGCTATTGCTAGCGAAACGGAGAAATATCATGACATCTATCCGCGTATGGCGGAAATTGCCCGTGATGAAGGATTTGAGGAAATCGCCATCTGGTTTGAAACACTTGCCAATGCCGAGCGTTCCCACGCAAACCAGTTCCATAGGGCACTGAATACCCTGCTGGACTAAAAAAACGCCTGCAGCATTTATATAGTAAATACCTATTTATATTATTCCGGCAACAGGATCTGGTGATCCTTGCTGAACTGATAATCCCTGAAGATATGTTCTGCGGAAGGCAGCAGGTAGGTACCATCTTCCAGGCGACGAGTTGTATCCTTCAGGCGGTAGGTATTATGTCCGCATGTCCACACATCGTAGTTGCGCATATGAGTACACAGGCAGAGCTTTTCCTTGACGGACAGTTTTTCCCTGTCGGGCTGCAGTTTGATTTCATGCTCATAGGCGTCAATATACTCGCATTTGCCATTTTCAAGCAGATAACCATACATCTCACAATTCGGGCGGACACCCTGACCAATGGCAGGCGTTTTTTTCAGCATGCGCATGGGGTATCCCGTCGGGGATTGCATGTTGACTTCAATATCCTCTTCAACGGCAGCCAGATAGGCCTGCTTGGTGGCTTCAGGAAGACCACATTCACGTGAAATGGTAAAGCGGGTTGCGACCTGAACTCCGGCAGCGCCATCTTCAAGAAAGCCAACTGCATCTGAACCGGTAAAGATACCACCAGCGGCAATCAGCGGGATATCTAGGTTTTCCTTTTTCAGATATGCCTGTACTTCGGCAACAATCGTTTTCAGATCAAATTTGGCCCAGTCCATGCCAAAACCCAAATGTCCACCGGCAAGAGGACCTTCCACAATAACGTAATCCGGCAGGCGATTGAGCTTGGCGTTTCGGCGGATGAAAATCTGCAGGGCACGGGCGGAAGAAACGACAATACCCATCTTTGCATCACGAAAACGCGGGTGATCCTGCACGAGATGAAATGAGTTCTGGTTCAGGCCGGCAGCGAGGGTAATGCCATCAACACCGGCATCAAGTGCAGCGATCATGCGCGTTTGCATGGTTTCTCGCAATGCATTCATGGTCAGCTTTTCCATCATATTGATGAAAAGCAGGCCATGACCACGCTTAGCTTCCATTGCACTTGCAACATGAAGGCGTGTTGCTTCTTCAACCACGCCCAGATTGAAACGGACATCGGATTTATCCACCTTGTTCATGCTTGCCATGTTGGCCCGCATTTTGTCCCGGGTGAAATGCTTTTTGAAATAACGATCCGCCGTATCTACCATCACCGCATCGGACAAATGCCCGATGCCGCCCATACGAACCGCTGCGAGCGCCATTTCCGGGGTGGAAATGTCCACACCCATTCCACCAATCATGATCGGAACCACCTCTGTGCTACCTAGGCGCAGGCGGAAATCATCAACACACTTCATCGTATTCCTTGATATACCGACAGGCATACCTGCCGGCAGGTGATAAAAAAAACGGGTTATTATATGACTCTGTCAGACTGTTATCCTGTCGGCGGATTCAATACGTGATCATTTGATAAACGACCTGACTCTGCCTGCCAGAGTAACGGCACAATCCTTAATATTATCAGATTATCCGGCGAGAACCCAAACCGGATTCACTGACTTTACTTTCTTTTGTCAATCAGTGCGACATCAAGACCGGCAAAGGAGACTCGCTCAGAATGGTCCGGGTTACCCCACCAAGCAGGAACTGCCTGAAGCGGGTCTGTCCATAAGCACCCAGCACAAGCAGATCGCTTCCCTGCTTTGCAGCAACATCCAGCATGGCCTGCCCCACATTTTTCGCTTCCTGTTTTTGGAGAATGTTGACATTTACATCATGACGCGCCAGATAAATAGCCAAGTCTGTTGCCGAGCTTTCATCCCGCATATCCGGCTCTGTCTCTGCATTGAACATGACAACTTCCACCACCTCCGCCCGCTTTAAAAACGGAATGGCATCGGTAACTGCCCTGCGAACTTCCCTGCTGGCATTCCAGGCGATCAGCACTTTTGAACCCGCGGTTTCTTTTTGGTAGTTATGCGGAACAAGCAGAACCGGACGGCCGGTATGGACAAGTGCAAACTCGGGAAAATCCGGCGGAACAATAGAAGATTTTGCATTGACATCAGTCTGTCCAATCACAACCAGATCACTGTACCGGGCCTGCATACTGATACCATAGCCTGCCTCGTCATCCACCACCCTGCCTTCATAAGACAGGACTCCCATGGCCTGAGCCTCCTGAACAAAATCCGCGACAACCCCTTCTGCCCGTTCGGTCAGAAATTTCAGGTGAGCTGCCAATGCCGGATCCCTTTCGCTAATGTGAGCCTCACGAAAAGTCAGCGTTGAAATGCCGATCATGGCAGTACCAACCAGACAACCCTCCTCCGCTTTTGCCAGATTGGCAGCAATCCGGATGCGGCTTAACGCTCTTTCCTTCTGGTCAAGATGAACAAGTATCGTTTTGTATGCCATAACTGCCCCTTATGTCATCAACCAATCCGGTAATCCTATATTTTGTCCAGCTCAAACGCCTTATGCAGTGAGCGGACGGCCAGCTCGGTGTATTTTTCATCAATAAGGATGGAAATCTTGATTTCCGATGTGGAAATCATCAGGATGTTGATCCCTTCCCGATAGAGTGTCTCAAACATCTTTGACGCCACACCGACATGACTGCGCATGCCCACACCAATGGCGGAAACTTTTGATACCCGGTTATCTCCCACGATATTTTTCGCATCGATTTCGCCCTTGACCTGAGTGTTCAGCACCACCATGGCCCGCTCATAATCCGCTCTCGGTACGGTAAAGGTAAAATCCGTGATACCTGCGACCGACTGGTTCTGGATAATCATGTCCACTTCAATATTCGCTTGGGCGATGGCGCCTAAGATCTTGAAGGCGATACCCGGTTTGTCCGGCACGCCAATAACCATGATCTTGGCTTCATCCCGGCTGAAGGCAATTCCTGAAATAACCGTCTGTTCCATTTCTGCATCTTCCTCAAATGTAATCAGTGTGCCGGAGACAGCTTCTTCCTCCAGCGGCATAAGCGGGTCTGTCAGTGATGACAAAACCCGTGTCGGCACCTGGTAATTGCCGGAAAACTCGACAGAACGGGTCTGCAGTACCTTTGAACCCTGCGATGCCATTTCAAGCATTTCCTCAAACGTGATCCGTTTCAAACGTCGAGCTTCTGACACAACACGGGGATCTGTTGTATATACCCCGTCCACATCGGTATAAATCAGACACTCATCAGCCTTCATGGCAGCAGCAATTGCCACCGCTGAGGTATCAGAGCCACCCCGCCCCAGCGTGGTGATATCGCCTTTGGCATCGATGCCCTGAAACCCGGCGATAATCACGATCTTTCCCTCTTCCAGTGCCATCATTACCCGTTTTTCATCAATCGACTGGATACGGGCCTTGGTATGTGAGGAATCGGTCAGCACCGGCACCTGCCAGCCGGTAAAGGACACAGCCTCTTTTCCCAGTGCCTTTAACGCCATCGATAAAAGGCCGATGGAAACCTGCTCACCTGTCGACGTAATCATGTCCAGTTCACGCTGATCCGGCTGCGGCATAATCTCCTGCGCCAGTGCGATCAGGCGGTTGGTCTCTCCGGCCATGGCAGAAGGCACCACAATAATGCGGTTACCGGCATCATGCCATTTGGCAACCCGTCGGGCGACATTTTTGATCCGCTCGGTCGAGCCCATCGATGTGCCACCATATTTATGAACAATTAAACCCATATTTTTTTCAGATAATAAAATCAAACATAAACCTGTATGAAACTTTACCCTGCCAATGCCAGATTAACAAGCAAAATGCCCGTCCGTAAAAGTTTTCCCCGACTTTACGCAAAAACCCAGTCAATCCGGATGCAGCTTTCTCCCGAACCGGTACACGCCACGGCGGTGCCGATACCAGCAGCAAAAAGCAGGGTTTCACCGGCATACAACAATGGCAGGCGCTGCCTTTCCCACGCCGGAATCCGCAATGTCTGACTGTGCGCCTTGAGACTTCTTGCGGGCCGGTTGGCGCTCACCTTCAGCATAGCGCTGCCAGCATAAACACCGGGGGTTAGTGTCTGTGTTCGTAACCATTGGGCATTCACCCCTTCCGGTGCCGGCTCAAAAAGAAATGCGCCGCCAAATGCTGACATTTCCATCCGGGGCTCACCCCGCCAGACAAAAGGCGGCAACGGTATTTCCGCCACTGTATCCGCCACCTGCACTTTTTCCGGTGCCTGAAACAGAAGATGCCGCTGATAGCGCCGGATAGCCGCCCCTTCGAGTTCCAGCCTGATCTGTGCATCGGCACGGGCATCAAGCAACTGTGTGCGGGCCTGTTTGAGCCAGGCGGTGGAAGGCATACGTACTCCGTGCGCACCCAACCAGAAGCGAAAGAGGTTATCAAAACGATCCTCTCCCAGTGCCGACATCCGGATAATATCCAGAGCATCACCATCACGGCAGCTATCCCAGTCCATTTCGGCCAGCACATTCAAAAGGCGGGAGGCAGACTGCATGTGCCGAGCACTTCGCGCAATACGGCTTTCAAATCCGGGGAAAAAACCGGCAAGGACTGGCGCAACTTTCTGGCGAATGGCATTTCTGGCATAGCGGGCATCCAGATTAGAATCATCTTCCACCCACACCAGACTGTTTTCGTGTGCCCAGTTTTCCAGTGCCCGGCGAGGCACAGACAAAAGCGGACGCAATAACTGCGGTGCAGCCTCATCCGCTTCGCCCGGTATAGTTCCCAGCACATCCATGCCGGAAAGCCCGGCAACACCGGCACCTCGCATCAACTGCATCATTACCGTCTCGGCTTGGTCATCCTCGTGATGCGCTGTTAAAAGCAGACTGACACCATATTGCCGGCACAAATCTGTCAGGGCGGCATAGCGCTCACGCCGGGCAATGGCTTCAATGCCCTCTCCCTCTTCGCGATTCACCGATACTTTGCGAAAGTCAAAAGGAACCGCCAGTTGTTCACAGGTTTTTCTGCAATGCACCAGCCAGTTATCCGCTTTTTCACTTAATCCGTGATGGATATGAAAAGCAAAAAGCCGCCAGCCTTTTTTTGCCGTCCAGGCATGCGCCAAAGACAGAAGCACACTCGAATCCAAGCCACCGGAATAGGCCACTGCCATCGCCCTCTCTTTGCTATCGGACGAGCCAAAAGCAAAAACGCGTGCCGGAACCAATTCCAGCACGCGTTCAAATTCGAAAACGGGGTGATGTGTTTTCGCCGGATTCACTCCCTACTCCGATGGAATAATATCCTTGAATTCGCCATAACCGAGCCATTTCTGGTAACGCGCCTCCAGAATATCCTTAGTGGATACGCCCTTGAACTGGCGAAGCGAATCTGCCAGTGCCCGCTTCAACAGAACTGCCATCTGCTTTGAATCGCGGTGTGCGCCACCCAATGGTTCGTTGATGATCCGGTCAATCAGACCCATCCCCTTCAGGCGGTGCGCTGTCAAGCCAAGCGCCTCGGCTGCGTCATTGGCTCGCTCGGCTGTTTTCCAGAGGATCGAGGCACAGCCTTCCGGTGAAATAACCGAATAGACCGAATACTGCAACATCAGTACCGTATCCGCTACGGCAATTGCCAACGCACCACCAGAACCACCTTCACCGATAATCGTGGTGATAACCGGTGCTTTCAGTTTCGCCATCTCGAAGAGATTGCGGCCAATCGCTTCAGACTGCCCGCGTTCTTCCGCATCAATACCGGGAAAAGCACCTGGCGTATCGACAAAAGTGAAAACCGGCAGACTGAATTTTTCCGCCATATGCATCAGGCGAAGCGCCTTTCTGTACCCTTCTGGACGCGGCATGCCGAAATTGCGATAACCTCGCTCCTTTGTATCGCGCCCCTTCTGGTGGCCGATAACCACACATCCCTGCCCGTTAAAACGAGCCAGACCGCCGACAATAGCTGTATCGTCACCAAAGGTACGATCACCATGCAGCTCATGGAAATCCGTAAAAATCTCGCTGATATAGTCCAGTGTATAGGGTCTTTGCGGATGACGGGCAATCTGCGAGACCTGCCAGGGTGTCAGCTTGCCATAAATTTCCTTTGTCAGCTGCTGGCTTTTTTTCGACAACCTGGTGATTTCTTCTGAAATATCAACAGCAGAATCATCCTGCACAAAGCGCAGTTCCTCAATCTTTGCCTCCAGTTCGGCAATCGGCTGCTCAAAGCTCAGAAAAGTTGTTTTGCCCACACCATCTCCTTTTACGAGCCTACACCGCCAGCCCGCCAAGAAAAGAAACTCCGCCCCCTGTCATTCTCTTGTGATGATCACAGGAAACGTGATTTTTAAACGTCCCGGCATTGTAATGAGTAATTGTCTGCCGGTCAAAGCATTCCTTCCAGCAATCCAGCACGAACGGTAACTACCTGAACTGATTGGCATTTTAGTATTCTACCGGAATTGCTGTCAGGCTGCGCCACAAATACCAGGTTGCGACCGTACACCACGGCTGCCAGTTTGACGCCAGCTCCCGCACTTCCATTCGGGTTACTGGTTCGCCAGAAAAATAAGCCGTGCTGATTCCCTTTATCAGACCGGCATCATCCAGCGGCAACACATTGGGGCGGTGCAGATTAAAAATGAGAAACATTTCTGCCGTCCAGCGACCAATGCCGCGAATCCGGGTCAGATCGGCAATGATCTCTTCATTGCTCATGTCCACCCATTTTTCCGGATGCACATTTTTTTTCCTGAAATTGCTTGCCAGATCCATGACATATTCCGTTTTGCGCTTTGATAGCCCGCAAGCCAGAAATTTCTCAGCACCGGTTTTGATAACAGCAACAGGCGAACAGGTGGGACAAGCCTCCTTAAAGCGCAACCAGATCGACTCTGCTGCCTTGACCGATATCTGTTGCCCGATAATAGAGCGAATCAGTGTCTTAAACGGCTCTCCCCGCTTTACCGGATAACTTTCACCGGCCGCCGTAATCAGCTTTTTCATGATCCGGTCACGTCTGGCAAGTTCCTGCACAGCTTCTTTCCAGTACGGCGGCATCTGCTCCGTCATACCTGACTGCAGGACTTTGCTCATGCGCGCCGCCATTCGGTCACACCACCGGGTCTGTCTTCCAGCACAATCCCTTCCAACAGTAGTTCTTCTCTAATTCGGTCTGCCTCGGCAAAATTCTTTGCTCCCTTAGCGGCGATTCTGGCGGCAATCCGTTCCTGTACTCGCGCCTCATCAATATCATCATCACCACCCTGCAAAAATTCCCGCGAATCGCGCTGCAAAATGCCCAGCGTTCCTGCCAGTGCCCGTAACTGCCGGGCCTGTCTGACGGAAGCGGTGCGGTTGACCTCATTAGCCAGATCAAACAGCACTGCAACGGCAACCGGTGTATTGAAATCATCATTCATTGCCTGCCTGAAGCGGCGGGCATGCGCTTCATCCCAGTCTACCTCTGCTTCAAGCGGCATGTTTTTCAATGCCGTATAAAGCCGCGTCAGACCAGCACGGGCATCGTCCAGATGCGCATCCGAGTAATTCAACGGACTGCGATAATGCGTGCGAATCACAAAAAAGCGCAACACTTCTGTGTCATATTTTTCAGTCACTTCTCGAATCGTGAAAAAATTGCCGAGGGATTTGGACATCTTTTCATCATCTACCCGGACAAAACCATTGTGCATCCAGTAATTGACAAACTGATGGCCACTTGCCCCCTCTGACTGGGCAATCTCGTTTTCGTGGTGCGGAAACTGCAGATCGGCACCACCACCATGAATATCAAAATGCTCTCCAAGTAACTGGCATGACATGGCAGAACATTCAATATGCCAGCCCGGGCGACCCTGCCCCCACCTAGATTCCCATTTTGCCTCACCCGGCTCATCTGCCCTGGACGCCTTCCACAACACAAAATCCAGCGGATCGCGCTTGTCCGGATTCACTTCCACCCGTTCGCCGGCACGCAAATCATCCAGCGAACGGTTCGACAGCTTGCCATACCCCTTGAAGTCCCGGACAGAAAAATTGACATCCCCATCCTTTGTGCAGTATGCCAGCCCTTTTTTCTCCAGCTTTTCAATGATGTCCAGCATCTGGGGAACATAGTCCGTCGCTCTTGGTTCATGGTCAGGCGGCAGGATACCCAGTGCAGAGATGTCCTCATGCATGAAGCGGATGAAACGGGTCGTCAGATCCAGCATTGTTTCCCTGTTTTCTTCTGCCCGCTGAATGATCTTGTCATCAATGTCCGTGATATTGCGAACATAAGTCACATCGTATCCGCTTTCCCTTAACCAGCGATAAACAATATCAAACGCCAGCAACATCCGGGCATGTCCGATATGACAGAAATCATAAACTGTCATGCCACATACATACATACGAACCTTGCCCGGCTCAATCGGTCTGAAAACCTCTACACTTCGCGTCAGGGAATTGTAAATATGCAAGTCATTCATGGAATACGTCTCGTGATGTGGAAAACAGCAAAAAGATGTTTATTTTACTGTGGCGCAAGGGTAAATGGATAGTATCTGAATAATTTTATCCTGCTCCACCACGAAAAATTCAGACATCTCCCCCAGCAGAATTTGTTAGAATGACACGACTAAAAATGAGCGGCTCTGGCAAACGACAAACCCAGTCTGGTATGCAGACTGGCCGGAACCGCTTTTATGACCAAATCAGACCAACCCGTTTTTTTTACAGCAAGGGAAAGCAATCATGGCCGTAATCCTTCACACCAATCATGGCGACATCAAGATTCAGCTTCATGCCGATAAGGCGCCGAAAACCGTTGAAAACTTCCTGAATTACGTTCGTTCCGGTCACTATGACGGTACGATTTTTCATCGTGTTATCGACAACTTCATGATCCAGGGTGGTGGATTCGAACCGGGCATGAACCAAAAACCTACCAGCAATCCCGTTGAAAACGAGGCAAATAACGGCCTGCAAAATGCCCCTTATACCATTGCCATGGCAAGAACGTCAGACCCGCACTCTGCCACAGCGCAATTTTTTATCAATGTCAGTAATAACAACTTCCTTGACTATCCGGGCCAGGATGGCTGGGGTTACGCCGTTTTTGGTGAAGTCACTGAAGGGCAGGAAATCGTCGATGCCATCAAAGCAGTTCCAACCGGCCGCAGCGGCATGCACGCAGATGTACCAAGGGACGATGTCATCATCGAAAAAGCCGAAGAAATCGAATAAGGAAGGTTGAATCATGAACACCGGCACAGCAGAAAAAAGCCAAGCCCTTTTCATATCAGACTTGCATCTGAGTGAAGCCACCCCAGGAACAATCAGCGCCTTTCTTGACTTCATGGCAAATGAAGCAACAAAAACCGAAAGCCTCTATATCCTGGGAGACCTCTTTGAATACTGGGCCGGTGATGATGATATTGAAAGCGCAGGAAACCGCCGTATCCTCAATGCCATTCGACAGTTGTCCAATGCCGGTGTCACCGTTTTCTGGGTACAGGGTAACCGCGACTTTCTTACTGGCGATACTTTTGCCGCAGAAAGCGGAGCCACTGTCCTTCCTGATCTGCACACCATCGAAGCCGGTGGCCAGAAAATTGCCCTGGCACATGGTGATGCCCAGTGTCTGGAAGACCCTGACTACATCAAATTCCGTATGATGGTGAGAAACCCGCAATGGCAGCAGCAGTTTCTTTCCCTGCCATTGCAGCAACGCAAGCTCACCATCGAAAGCTTCAGGAAAGACGTAAAAAAGGAAAACGAAGTTAAATCCGATAATGTCATGGATGTGTCCCCCTCTGCCATTGATGATGTTTTCAGTCAGACTAGCGCATCGGTTTTTGTTCATGGCCACACACACCGTCCCGCTGTACACGAACACGGCTCATACAAACGCCATGTGCTGCCGGACTGGGATCTTGATAGTACGGAAAAACGGGGAGGGTGGCTTGAACTGAAAGCAGATGGCAGCTTCATCCAGCACAGTTTCAGTCGGTAATCCTGCCTGAACGGGACAATACGGGGCCGGAGCACCAACTTTATATCTGGCAGCAAAACAGCACGAGCGGTTTTTATCTCCAGTATCAATGCCCATGGAAACACCCCTTTGTTCCTTCATCGATTTTTCACAGAACAGTGAAAATGTTGCACGCCAACTGATTGGTGCAACATTTCTTGTTGACGGTGTGGGCGGCATCATTGTCGAGACGGAGGCATATGACCAGACTGACCCGGCCTCACACAGTTATGTCGGCAAAACACCTCGTAACAGAGTCATGTTCGGCGAACCTGCTCATATCTATGTTTATCGCTCCTACGGCATTCACTGGTGCGTAAATTTTACCTGTCGCGAAACTGATCATGGCGCCGCTGTCCTAATCCGCGCCCTTGAGCCAACCCATGGCATCGATATTATGAAAGCGCACAGAAAAACGGAAAACACCCACCTGCTATGCGCAGGCCCAGGACGGCTCTGCCAAGCACTGGCAATTACACACGAGCTGAATGGTATCGCCCTTAAGGCAAGCCATTTTTTCCTCTCCCCTCCACCCCATCCTGTTCGCATTATCTCCGGACCCCGTATCGGTATATCCAAGGCAGTCGATATGCCCTGGCGCTTTGGCCTTGCAGACTCACCTTGTCTCAGTAAACCGTTCAAAAAACCCTGATAAACAGGCCACATTCCTGTTTATCCAGCGCCCTGTCTATATATAATCTGTCGCTTTTACGCAACAAAACTTTAACTTTTGTTAATTCAATGGGTTACATGAAAACAAAGATGTACCCTATTAGAAAAACTGTTTTACAATACATAAGGGGGCTGTTTTATATCATTTTTTAATAAGAAGAATACTGTGCCGCTAACGCACATGGTTTTCCTGACCATAGAACCGGGTGAATTATGTCTGCACTGAAATCAGAAATTCTGAATCGCCTTTCCGCAGCACGCTTGCCGTCCCTTCCTCATGTGTTGTTGAAGTTGATGACAATGTGCGAGCAGGACAACACAACCATCTCCGATCTTGCTGGACTGATTGAGCAGGAACCTGCGATGACCCACAAAATCCTGCAGATCGTCAACAGCCCCGCCTATCGTCATATGGGCCAGCAGAACAAATTGGAGCAAAGCCTCATCACACTGGGCACGCATCTGGTTCGTATGCTTGTTATCAATGAGTCGGTTTTCCAGAATTTCAATCATCTTCCGGCTTTTCAGCATCACAACCTTCATTTTTACTGGATGCACTCGCTGAAAACCGCTGTCATTGCCAGAAAAGCCGCAGGACACATGGGGCTCTCCAATATTGATGAAGCCTACCTCGCAGGACTTTTGCATGATATCGGGCGTCTGGCTCTGCTCACTGTTGTACCGGATCTGTACAAGGATATCTTTTACCTGCCAAATTCTACTGAATTATGTGAAAAAGAGCGTGAGGCACTTGACCTCGATCATACCGAAGCCGGAGCAGCTCTTATCAGGCTCTGGGAATTCGGCTCGGATTTTGCTGAAAGCGTGGCCCACCATCACAGTCTGGTTCCATCTCAGGCATTGCCGGGCAAGCTGTCCCGCCTGATTCGCATGTCCAACCTGCTCGCTGAATGCGAACCAGAGATGTCGGCCGTTGAAACCATTGCAAATGACCATCAGTTTCCGGCAGCCATTGCCGCCCAGATCATTGTTGAGGCATCTCATGACGTCAATAACGCCGCGACACAGCTTGGCCTTGATATCAATAAAAAAACACCGCCTCAACCGGCAGCACCGCAACAGGTCTCTGAACTGATACAGCAGCAGAACCAGAAAATGTCCAGCCTGATACAGACATCCGAGCTGGGTCGTTTCTTCCAGGCTCACAAAACCGAGGTGGAATTGCAGGATGCGGCATTGAAAGCAGCCTCCGCCCTTTTTTCCCTGAACAGCGCCATTCTGTTCTGGCAGGATGGTGATTCATCCCAGTACCAGATTATTGCCGTCAACAAAACAGTTGAACAACTGAAAGGGCGAGCCCTTCCATCGGCTTTGTTCGGATGGATAACCGACACATTTACCCGCAAGCTTCCGGCATTTGTCACGGACGCGAATGATTTTACCCTGACTCAGGAAAAAAACATCGCCCGGCTGCTAGGTGGAAATAGCTGGATTTTACTGCCACTTGCTGACAATAGCCACTGCCCTGGTCTGATTTTTGCCAGTGTTTCCCAGAAACAGCTTGATGTACTCCATGAAGACAAGTATCGCCTGATTTATTTTGGCCAGCAGTTCGTCGCGACCCTAGGCAATATTCATGAAATAACAAAAAAAATCGAGGATAATGTGGCACTAGCAGAAGCCAATCATCGGCGTATATCGCAGGAAATGGCCAATGAAGTTAGTTCCCCTCTTTCCGTTATCCGCAACTACCTGTTTGTTCTGAACAAACAGCTGGATAACGGCACACACGACAAAAGTGTCATTTCAATTCTGGATGAGGAGGTTTCCCGTCTTGGAAAACTGATCAATGAAATGAACGATCCGGCCTATGCCCAGAAAGCCCGTACAGAACGCACAGACATCAAGGCACTGGTTCAGAATGTTATTACACTCTTTCATGAAACCGGCTTTATTCCGAGTTCACTGCAAATTATCACCCATGTCTCTTCGGCACTCCCGGAAAAAATGTTTGTGCGAGCACCGGAAAATCTGCTGAAACAGGTTGTGGTAAACCTAATCAAGAACGGGGTGCAAGCCATGCCATCCGGCGGCTCCCTCATGATTACCTATCAGGGACTGGTTGAAAAAGTAGACGAAAAATACTATGTGCTCTCCATTCGAGACACAGGGCCTGCCATACCTGAAGCAGACCTAAAAAAACTGTTTCAACCGACAGAGACAACAACAAAAGAAAAGGATCGTCAGGGACTGGGACTGAGTACCGTCTACAACCTGATCAATGAAATTGGTGCGCAGATTGGCTGCAAATCTGATGCCGGTGGTACTGTATTTACCCTGTTAATCCCGGCTCATACAGAAAAAAAAGCCAATCCGTAGTATCCCCTGTTTCATAGGTACTATCGTGAAAAGCAAAATGAAACCGATACCACTTTTTCCTCCAGAGACTGCTGAGGCCATTTTTGTGCCGACTATTTTACTGGTCGATGACAATCCGCATCATCTCTCCAGCATCATGGCGCTTTTGAAGGAATATCCGACTGAAACAACCGTTGCCACCTCAGGCATTGAAGCACTTCGCCTTCTGAAAAAAAACAGTTTTGACCTGATTCTGCTTGACATGGATCTTCCGGATCTGGATGGGCACACACTGATAGACTTCATCAAAAAACAGGGGTTCAATACCGAAATTATTGTGCTTTCCGCTTTTACGGAAACCGATTCTGTCAGCCAAGTATACAACCAGGGCGCATATCGTTTCCTGAAAAAACCTTATCCCCCGGAAGAGCTGCTTTTTGATATCAGGAATGCGCTTTCCAAACGCACGCTTGAAGCGGAAAATCGCTCCATGTCCATGCAACTCAGCTATTCCGAGCAGCTTTACCGCAATGTGGTTCGGCATGTGCCGGATATTATCCTGACATTGAATGAGCGTGACGAAATCTCTTTTATCAATGAAAGCGTCATGACGCTTCTGGGTTATCTCCCAGATGAACTGTTGCAGCAGCATTACTCTGTACTGATTCATCGCCCGGATATCGAAAAAGCCGCTATCGTCTTTGACCAGAAGGGCGAAGCCATACGCCAGACAGAGCTGCGGCTTTGTACAAAGGAAGATGCTCAGCCAACATCCTTTTTGCTGACCCTGATGAGTCTGCAGTTTTCGGAATCATCCACTGATACGGGCAGGGGAACGCACATCATTGCACGTGACATTTCTGACAACAAACGGGCTGAGGAAATCATTTCCTTTCATACCAATTACGACGCACTCACCCGTCTGCCGAACCGGTTTTTACTGAATAAGAAACTGGAAGCAGAACTGCAACGCGTAAAGAAACATCAGGTCGGACTGACCATCCTTTTCATTGATCTTGATCGCTTCAAGCTAATCAATGATTCACTTGGTCACACCAAAGGTGACCTGCTTCTCAAACAGGTAGCCGCCCGCTTGAAAGAAATTGCGCGTTACAGCGACACTGTCGCCCGCCTTGGCAGCGATGAATTTGTTCTGGCTATGCCCGGACTGTCCGATCCGAAACGGGTTCGGGAAATTGCCCAGCGTTGCATGGATAATCTGGGCTCCCCATTTGAGATATCAGAAAAAGACAACCTGACCGTAACCGCAAGCATCGGCATTGCCATGTACCCGGAAAGCGGCACCACTGTGGAAGAGCTGATCGGCAATGCCGATATCGCCATGAGCCATGTCAAATCCCAAGGCAAAAACGGCATCATGTTCTACGACGAGACGATGGCCCATTCCTCCTATACCAAGCTTTCACACGAGCATGCCCTGAGGCGGGCACTGGAGCGCAATGAACTCGAAATGTACTATCAGCCGCAAATAGACCTGACGACCGGGAAAATTGTGGGTGCCGAAGCACTCATGCGCTGGAATCATCCAGAACAGGGGCTTCTAGCCGCAAGGGATTTCTTGCCTCTGGCAGAAGAAAATGGACTGATTATTCCGATGACAGACTGGGTACTTGAAGCGGTCTGCGATGATCTCCATATTGCAAAAAACCTAAAAAAAGAGTTCATCCCGCTCTCCATCAACCTGTCTCCGCAATATATTGACCGCTGCGAAAGCCCGAAGAAAATTCAGGACGCATTGAACCGGCATGATATTCCACCTGAGCAGCTCAATGTGGAAATCACGGAAAATATCTGTATCCGTAACCCGGCCAAAGCCATCGTACAGTTAAATGAACTGAACGATCTCGGTGTGGAGATTTCCATTGACGATTTTGGCACCGGCTATTCTTCACTAGCCTACCTGCATCGTTTCCCGATACAGACCATCAAGATTGACCGCTCGTTTGTCAGCGAGATCCGTGATCCAGAAGGAGAGTACCCTGTTATTCTCGCAATCATATCGATTGCACAGGGGCTCGACATGACGCTCATCGCCGAGGGTGTAGAAACAGAAATACAGGCAGCCTATCTGCAGAAATGGGGATGTCATATCATGCAGGGCTACCTGTATCACAAGCCCATGCCCTTCAGGCAACTGCTGGAACTGATCCGCTGAAAAAACGAATCAGTTTGTAGCGGTTTTCACACATTTGCCCACAAAACTGTTTTTTGCGGCTCCGTACAGTTTCTTTTCTGCTGCCTGTTCTTCACAGACTTTTTGTGTTTGGTCCTTTTCGCATTTCTTCATAAAGCTGGCTTTGGCTGCACCATGCAGATTTTTTTCAGCCGCCTGTTCGGAACTGGTAGCGGCATACACCGTTGGAGTCATGAAAAAACTAGCCATCAGTACCATTACAATTTTTCGCATTTCCCATCTTCATAAAAAAACAAAGCCCTTGCCTGCAGACCTGATGTGGGCACTTCCGGGCAACAACCATATCAAGCGGCCCCATCTTCCCTAGTGCAGGGAAAAGTCCACCCGTGAAGCATTGCTGCCGGTTTTGTTCTTGCTAGCTTGAATAAAGACCCTCTCCTCTGGAATACCGCCCTCATCAAGCAGCCAAGCCTTCACTCTTGTTGCTCGCCTGTCTGCCAGCCCTATGTATTCCTCTTCCGTTACCGAATAGTTCTGAATCATGAGAGCTTCCATCTCGGCCACAGGCAATGACTTCTGGAAGCCGATAAAATTACGCGGCTTCTTAAAGTCGGTATCACCGTAAACCTCTTTGAGCAGTTCGGCATATTCCTTGTCGCTGACCTTGATCTGGTTCAGGCGCAGGTTTTCTCCCGGCTCTCCCATTCCCTTTTTCTTCAGCTCACGCACCTTCCGGTTGATTGACTGCCTTGCCAGCCCCTCCTTGTCTGCTTCAGGGTCATAGCACCCTGTCACATCCAGCTTTAATGCAGGGCGACCTTTCAGGGCCTTGACCAGTGACTGCAACTTTTCCAGCCCGACATCACCGATATCGGCTTTCCCCGGTTCAAATTCCAACCAGGAAAGCTCTTCCCCACCACCAAAAGCCGCGGCCAGAAGGGAAAAAGGTGAGGTAACCGCTTTTTTGATCAGATTGACCACCACACGGAAAACGATGCCGCCCACGGAAAATTCCGGATCATTAAGCGAACCGGATACCGGCAGATCGATATCAATCACGCCATCACCATCTTTCAACAGATTGACGGCAAACTGAATCGGTAAGCTGATAACAGGCTTGCCCTCCGTTTTTTCACTGAAAGTCAGCTGATCCAGTACAAGCCGGTTTGATGCGCTGAGTGCTCCGTTTTCCACCTTGTACTGCACATCAAAGGAAAGTTTGCCCTTTTCGATGCCATGCCCCACGTATTTGGTGGAATAGGAACTGAACTGCGCCAGTTCCATGCCTTTGACATGCCCGGTCAATTCCAGTACCTGCGCCGGATTGAACGGATTGAGGCTGCCGGTGACCGTAAGTGGCGCACGGTTAACTAGACCTTTCATATCCACAAGTGCAACCGCGTTGGGCGCACTGGAGATACCGGTAACCACGCCCCGAACCTGATCCATGTTGGCGGTATAGTTTGGCCGGATAAAATTGTCGGTAAAACGTACCCTTCCATTTGTTAGCTGGAAACGGTCAATCCGGATCGGTGGCAAATCGCTGGCGACAGCTTCCGCAGAAGCAGGAACGGATGTGGTTTCATGTGTTTCCATATCCACAGCTGTCTCAACAACCGCTGGCGTTGCCTGTGCAACCTGCGGCTGTTGTGATGCCGCCGCTTCTACTGGTTTTTCCGCTGTATCTGCCTGCGGCTCCCCGGTGGAGGACGATACAGCCTCCGGTGTTGTCTCTGTCTGCGGCTGCTCTTCACTGTCTGTCAGACTTTTTTGACCACCGGCTTCGCTTCTCAGGATGTTCTGCAAATTCATCCGGCCTTCCGAATTCAGTATCAAGCGAGCAAAAAAGCTGTCGAGATCAGCCCGTTTGGCACTCAGCGAGAAAGGAGAAAACTGCACATACATCTGCCTGAGCGAAAAATCCTTCCAGCGGACAAAGGGATCTCCCTTTAGCTGATCCGTTGTCGAGAAGTTGCTGACACTCACATCCCCACTGTATTCGCCGTTGACCGCACCCTTGCTGCCGGTAGAAAGTTTCAGATGACCTTTGGTGGTAACATCAGCCTGACGCAGGGTCAGGTTTACATGCTCGTCAATATACTGCTGGACAGCGACAATGCTGACCTGCTTCAGGTCAACGGCCAGATCTGCCGAAAGAGGAGCAATACTCAGTTTGCCATTAATCGCAATATGACCCTTTTTATCCACATTCGCCATAATATTCAGTGCGCTTGTCTTTCCGGGCGCGGTGGAAATATCCTGAATGCTGGCGGTCAGTTCCGTGATTCTTGCACCAAGCGGCTTACCCAAATTTTTATTCTGCATATGGGCCGACCAGTTACTGATATCGATATGCGCGATATCCACCACAAAGCCGGATGATTCGCCCCCAGCGGTATCCCGAGCAGGAGAACGGGCACCTCCTGGCCCTTTTTCCAGCGCCATTTCCAGCGCGGCGCTGTCAGAAGTGATTTTGCCAATCCGGGCCGATTTGCCGCCCATATTCACCGCCACATCATCCACTGTCAGGTTAAACGTACTGGCTGTAACACTATAGGGCTTACTGGCCGAATAATCGGTATAACCCAACTTGCCCCCTGACAGCACAAACTGCCCAAGTGCCAGTTTCAGCGGTGCTGCCTTGCTCTTTTCCCCAGTTTCGGCTGCGGCTTTACGTGATGCATCCGGTTTCGTTTCAGGCGCCAGATTCAGCAGGTTGAGCCTACCATCCGCACTGTTAACGGCATAGACTTCCGGCTGGACCAACTCGACTTTCGCAATGTGGTAGTCACTGGTAAAAATGGCGTTTTTATCGAGTTTGACTGCCAGCCGGTCAAATGCCAGCATCGGTTTTTTTGCAAGGTCGGCAAGCAGGAGGGAATCAATCTGCGTGGTACCGCTAATATCCAGCGCGGAAGGTTTGTCTGCATACTGGGTGAAATGCAGGTTCAGGTCAAAACTCAGGTTCCCTTTTGCCATATTGAACGCCGGCTTGTAAGGCAGGTATTGTATGTACCTTGGCAGTTCGATATTTTTTAGCGACAGATTGAATATTGTTTCCCTATCCTGCGCAAAGGGCCGGGTCCTGCCGGAAAGCGCCATCTTCGTGCCATTGACCAAAGCACTCAGGTGCGGCTCGATAAAGGTTTCCACCCGTGAAGGACTGGAAGAGATATAGGGAATGCGAATCCGAAGTTCCTCCACCCGATGCTGTGCTTTCATGGGGCGGTCGTCAAAGATGATTTTTCCGCCATCCACCTGGATGTTATTCAGTGAGTAAGACAGCGGCTCTTTCTTCTCCTCGTCCGGTTTCATCGCCATTTCAATAATGTCGCTGATGTTGTACTGGTTCTGCTGCGTACGGGACAGATGGATATAGGGATTGACCAGTTCAATTTCCCGGATGATCGGGGAAAAAGTAAAAACAGAAAAGATGGAAACGTTGACATACAGTCTGTCAAACGAGACGAAAACTTCCGGGCTGTCCCGTTCACTCAGACTCACATCCCTGAGCGTCAGCGAGAGGGAAAACGGGTTGAAGCTGATATCCCCGATAGTCAGCTTGCGGTGAAGCTGCTCTGTCACGGCCTGCTCCGCTTTTGATTTGATGAATCCGGGCAGGAAAAGATAGCCTGAAAGGCCACTGGCAAACAGGATGAAAAACAATATCGAACCACTGATAACCAGCTTTCGGCGATACCGGGAAAACAGCGATTTCAGCTTGGCAATATCAGGCTTTTGCATTCAGTACTCCATAGAACCGGACCGTAACGTACTGCAATGAGAAGATGTCTTTTCTACAACCTGAATAATAGCATGTGTGCGCTTCTGTATTTATTGCTGGATGACAAAATCTACACGGGCGACCGTTTCGCCGTTTTCACTGGACTCGCCCGCCTTGCTGGCTAGAAGAAAGAGACGCGAATCGGCCACCCTGCCTTTTTCAACCAGCCATGCCTTGACCCGCTCCGCTCGCTGATAAGCCAGTGCCAAGAATTCCTCTTCAGTCGCTTCATAACCGTCAATCAAAACTTGCTCCATTTCTGCAACAGAAAGCTTTTTCTGCATGCCGATAAAATTGCGTGGTTTTTTGACATCCGCATCGCGGTAGACTCGTTCTAACAGTTCCGGATATTCGCTATCGTCAATATTCAACTGGCTCATCATGGTTGTCTGGCCTTTTTCCTGCAGATCCCTGCGTTTTAACGTCCGTACCCTGCGATCAAGCGCCGCCCGAGCCAACCCATCACGATCCGCGACCGAATCATAGCGCCCAGTGATATCGAGTTTTAACATTGGCCGCTCGGCCAGCGCCAGTGCCAGCGCCTGTAGCCTGGGGATTTCCTTTTCCGGAATCACACCACTGCCCGGACTGAACTCAAGCCATGCCAGTTCTTCCCCACCGCCAAACTTGATGGAAAGAAAGGAAAACGGTGCCAGAATGACGCGTTTTAATGAACTCAGAAACACCTTGGCTAGAATACCGCCAATGGAAAAATTCGGGTCCTCCAGCGAGCCACCAATCGGCAGGTTGATATCAATAATCCCCTTGCTGTCTTTCAAAAGCGACACGGCCAGTTCAACCGGTAGGCTGGTTACCGGCTCTCCCGGCACCTTTTCCCCGAAAACCAGCTGGTCCAATATCAGCCGGTTCTGCGCCACCAGCACACCCTCTTCCAGCTTGTACTCCACATCAAAGGAAAGTTTGCCCTTGTCAATGCCATAGCCAATGTATCTGGATGTATAAGAACTGAACTGTGCCAGTTCCATGCCCCGCACCTGCGCTTTTACATCCAGTGCGAGATTTTCCCTGAGCGGGCTGATGGTGCCCGCTACAACCAGCGGCGCCCTGTTGACCTGCCCGCGAATATCCAGTCTGGCTATCGCATCCGGGTCTGAGGAAAGGCCAGTAACCGTTCCTTCCATCTCTGAAATATTGGCCGTGTAATTGGGCTTGATGAAGTTATCCGTAAAGCGTACCTGACCTTTTTTCAGTACAAGCTTTTCGACAAAAACAACCGGCTGGTTTGCATCAGCGCCATCCGCATCGGGCCTGACCTTGCCGACCATCATGTTGCCATTGTCGTTTACCGCACTTTCGCGCCTGTCACCCGTATCAACCAGTTCATCCAGTTCGCTATCCGTTTCTGTCAGACTGACCTGCCCGCCCGCATCACTTCGCATGATATTGTGCAGATTCAGGCGACCATCCGCATTCAGGATTACACGCGCAAAGAAATTATCCAGCTCTGCCTGTTTGATATTGACGGACAGCGGCAGAAACCGGGCTTCCACATCCTTTAAGGCAAGCCGGTTCCAGCGGATAAACGCATCCTTGTTGATCTGGTCAAGAGTTCTCAGCCTTGCAATAGAAATATCGCCACGATACCCCCCCTCAAAATCCCCCCTGCTATTTTCTTTCACCACAAGCGAACCGGTCAGCGAAAGATTAGCCCGGCTCATGGTCAGATTGACGTAATCCTCAATGTACGGTTGAATGGCAACCATACTCACATCCGTCATGTCCAGTGCCAGATTCACGTCCAGCGGCGAAAGACTCACTTTGCCGTCTGCGGCAATTTTACCGGTCTTGTCGACAGTCGCCCGCACGGACAGTCGCCCGGCTTCACCGGGCACGGATGAGATATCCTGCCCACTTGCCGAAATATCCGTGATGCTTCCAACCAGCGGGTTTTTCTGGTTGATATTGCGCCCTCGGACTGACCAGCCCGCAATTGCCAGCCTGTCGATATGCACGGCATATGGCGCTTCGGATGGCATGACGACCGGCTTTACGCCTTCTGCCGTTTTTTTCGTTTTCACCTTTTCGTGTTTTTCGAGCTGGGCCATCAGGACGCCCCCTCTGGACACCACCTCGCCGATACGAACATCGCGTTTTTTCGTATCAAGCGTCACACCGGAAAGCGCCAGATCAACCTGTTGTACCCGCCCCGAAACCGGCAGGCCAGCATGGTCCGTCGTGTTTCTATCCTTCATGCGAGCAGACCAATCCGATACTGCCACCTTCTCCACACTGATGGCAAATCCATCTGCGGGCTGCACTTTTTTCGCCTCAATAATAGCCGCCAGTAGTGCGGCACGGGAAACCGCACGTTTACCTGTTGCTCCCGGCTTCCTGTACGGTTCCAGTTCGATATCAATATTGCCGCCCCTGCTGCTGATAGCAGCAACCGAGATACGCTGGTCTTTCATGCTGATATCAGCCTTGTCCACTACCACACCCAGCTTTGCCATGCTGGCAGAAAACGGCATTTCAAATGGATCATGCCGATTGCTGTTTTTTACTCTGCCCGACCAGTTAGCCACATCCACCCTGTCGATCTGGATATGGAATGGTGAACGCGCGTCTTCCGTGGCGGCACTGGTAACCGGCACTTTCGGCGGATCGTTTTCCATCAATACATCAAAAACACCCCCGGTGGAACGAATCTGTCCAAGCGTTACTGCTGAGTTTTTCAGGTCAATTTCCGCATTTTCAACCATAACCCCCAGGCGGCTGAGCGCAGCTGAAAAGAGCGGTGATGCCGAATCGCGGTTACTGCTGCTTTTTACCTTGCCGCTCCAGTTGGCAATGCCCATTTTGCCCACCTGTATAGTAAAGGCAGATGCACTGTCAGCCTTTTTTTCCTCTTTTTCAGGTAAGGCTGCAGAAACCGTACTGTGCAATGCCACATCAAAGCTACCGCGGGAAGATTGCATCTCTCCCACCCTGACAGTACGGGTTCCCAGGTTCACTTCCGCATCGCTGAGACTCAGGCCGAATTGACTGACCACGGCAGAAACCGGCAGAGCCGCAAAATCTGCTGTATTGCTGTTTTTTATCCGGGCGGACCAGTTGGCAATATCCAGTCTGGCAAAACGCAGGGTATAACTGTCATCCCCATTAGCCATTTCGCCGGATTCCGTGTCACCCGCTGTCACCCTGTCACTTCTGCCACGCTCTTTGGCAAAGACAATATCTATTGCCGTTGAGGCAGAAGAAACCCTACCAATACGAATTTCCCGCTTGAGCGAATCCAGCAGTACATCATTCACAGCAAGGTCAAAACTGCTGGCAGTAGCATCCATCGGCGTCTGATCTGACTGGTCGGTATAGCGCAGACGTGCCTTTTTCACGAGCAGTTCCTTTAGCGCAAAGGTAATGCCGCCAGACTCGTCTGCTTGTGCTGAAGCCGGTATGACCTGCCCTTCTTCTCCCGGCTTCATGGCGGCATGCCGTAGTCCTGTTTCTGGTTGCGGCCCCTCATCCTCTGCCGGCGCAACCACCTTGTCAGCATGAGCAAGCAGGCTGGCAAAATTCAGCACTCCGGCCCTGTCACTAATCGCGTGGATTTCCGGCCTGACGATTTCAAGCCTGTCGATACGGTATTCTCCCTTAATCGGCGAATTCTGCCCGAGATGCAGGTCTAACTTTTCCATGTCAAACAGTGGCTTGCCATGCTGGGTCATGTGAACTGAACGCAAGGCAATACGTCCGCCAATGTCCATACTCGTTTCCCCATCTTTCGGACGATGGATGTAAAGGGATAGATTCAGATCAAGCCGGCCCTCGTTGAGTTTGTAGGCAGGATGAAAAGGGATATAGCTGAAGATCCGCGTTAGATCAATGTTGTCCAGACTGAGCTTCAGTATCCTGTCGCGGCTGTCTTCAGATGGTTTTTCGCTGATGATTTCCAGCTTTTTCCCATTGATCATGGCCTCGAACTGTGGCTCGACATGACGTTCGATACCCCGGATTGGTCCCCTATACAGATAGGGGAGGCCGACATGGAAATCACTGATGAGCGTTTTTGTTCCCTTTTCATGGTTTTCAAGCTCGATCCGGGCATCCACAATCTGGAAATTGTAAATACCGAATTTGCGCTTGCGGATGGCTTCGCGCCGCTCTGCCGCATTCTGTGGTTTTTTTTCCGCTTCAGTGCTGGCATCTTCCCCCCCCTTATCCTCCGACGTTTTAAAAAGGGCCAGGATGTCATCGAAGTTGCGTTCTTTTTCCGAGACACGAACCAAGCGAACAAAGGGTTTGACCAGTTTAAATTCGGTCACAACCGGCGTCATTTTCAGAGCGGACCAAGGGGAGATTTCAACATACAGCTGATCAAAGGCGGCAAAACGCGTGTCGCTCTTTATCTCGGAAAGACTCAGACCCTCGATATTGAGCGTAAAAGTGAAGGGGTTGAAATCAAGCTTGCTGATAACGAGTTGACGCTGCAGTTTTTCTGCCGCTATATCCTGCGCCTTGGACTTGATCCAGGACGGCAGTACCCAGAAACCAAGTGCGGCGTAAAGCAGCGGGATAGCGATGAGAAAACCGAGGAGACCAATACCAAGCCGCCGGGAAATACGAATGCGAGCGATACGGGAGGCTGTCTTTTTCAACGCCTCTTTTGAAACCGTTTTTTTCAGCCTGTCTTTCATTGATCTGGATCCGTCATGGTTCCTCTTCTGTTTAATCAAGAATAAACGCTTTTCAATATAATTTCACACCGTTTCACCACATCGATACATATTCTTACAAAAACACGCGGATGAGCGTTTCTGCCAAGAAAAAAGCCGTACAGCACATTGCGGCACGGCTTCTTTACTATCATGAAAAACGACTATTCCACCAGTTTGCCCAGTTGTTCCGGGTCAACCTTCCCGCTTTCCGGCACCTTTTCAAAATCAATGCCGGCATTTTCTAGTGCCTGCTTGATATTTTTCAGCTGGGCATCCTGCGTGGCCGCATTATTGATCAGCCCACGTAACGCCTTGTAAAGCGGGTCATCACCATTAACCGTAATCCCATAAGAAGAAAAGAGCCGGGTTGCCTCATCATCGCCCTGATCCCGGTCTGTCGGCAGAATAATCCGCGCCGGGTTACCCACCGCCGTAGCACCTGCAGGCACTGCCCGTACGACAACGGCATTGGAACCCACTTTCGCATTTTCACCCACAGTAAAATTGCCCAGAAGCTGCGCCCCTGCGCCAACAATCACTCCCTGCAACAGGGTCGGGTGGCGTTTTTTGCCTTCAGCCAGCGTTGTTCCCCCAAGGGTGACACCCTGATAGATCGTGCAGTCATCGCCGATCTCGGCAGTTTCCCCGATAACAACACCAAAACCGTGGTCGATAAAAACCCGGCGACCAATCACCGCCCCCGGATGGATTTCAATCCCTGTCATGATGCGAGACAGATGGGAAAGAAAACGAGCAAACCAGCGAAGCCCGTGGCGCCACAACCAGTGTGAAATACGGTGCAACAGAATCGCATGAAAGCCCGGATAACACGTAAGCACCTCCCACGCATTCCGAGCAGCCGGGTCGCGATCCAAGATACTGGCAATATCTTCACGAAGTTTTCGAAACATGATCGGGTCAAAAAAATGTTCAGGAAACAGATAATAGCCTGTTTGTACGACTGTGCAAAATCCGGCAGAAAAACCGGGATTTATTTCGTCGCAACAAGGCGTTGACGCCTCGCCTCATACAGGCAGACACCGGAGGCAACCGACACATTCAGGCTTTCAACCTGCCCGAACATGGGAATACCGATGAGTTCATCACAAGTTTCCCGCGTAAGGCGGCGCATACCGTCACCTTCAGACCCCATCACCAGCGCAACTCCACCAGTAAAATCGGTTTCGTACAGCGATTTTTCTGCCGAATCCGCCGTGCCAACGACCCATATATCACGCTCTTTCAGCTCGCGCAACGCACGGGCCAAATTCGTCACAGTGATGTACGGCACAGTTTCTGCCGCACCACTGGCCACCTTCGCCACCGTAGCATTGAGCCCCACCGCTTTATCCCGCGGCACAATCACAGCATGGGCACCCACACTGTCAGCCACCCTCAGGCAGGCCCCGAGATTGTGCGGATCCGTAATACCATCGAGCACCAGCAGAAGCGGCGGTCCTTCAATGGCATCAAGCAATTCATCCAGATTTCTTGCCAGAGACAGTGCCTGCGCACGGGCAACCACACCCTGATGCCGGTGTGTTCCAGCCAGACTGTCCAGACGCTTCTCATCGGCCTGTATCAACCGAACTCTGGCATCCTTTGCCAAACGCAGCAAATCCTGCATACGGCGGTCAGCACGCCCGGCATCGTAGTAAATTTCATCAACAGAGGCCGCCTCATGCCGCAGGCGGGCAGTGACGGCATGAAAGCCAAAAACAATGCTCTTTTTCATCGACGTTTCCGTTTCCTTGTTTCAGCCCGCTTTGAGCCGGATTTGGGCTTCCCGGAAAAAGCCGGCTCACCACCAGTCTTGCTTTTCGCTGCTGTCGCACCCGGCGGGAGTCTGCCCTTTTCTGTTACGCGGGCAATACCGCGTTCCTTTAAACGACCAAATAGTACCGGTGGTGCTGAAGCCGTATCCTGTACGCGGGCCCCTTCCATGCCACCCTTGAATGGACCGCTGATAACGACCAGATCAATCTGGCGGCTGTCCAGATCAACCCGACTGACCTGTACCGTCACTCGGTCCGTCAGCTGGTAACGTACCCCGGTGCGCTCACCACGCAACTCATGGCGCACTTCATCAAAATGATAATAATCCGCACCCAGATCCGTAATATGCACAAGACCTTCGATATAAAGATCTTCAAGCTGCACAAAAACACCAAAGGACGTCACCCCGGAAATGGTGCCGCTGAAATGTTCGCCCAGCTTGTCCTTGATGAAATAGCACTTGAGCCAGGCTTCCACATCACGCGATGCCTCGTCAGCCCTGCGCTCGTTGGCCGAGCAGTGCAGACCCAATGCGTGCCAGATCGAATCTTCTGGCTTGCCCGTAACACGACCTTCCATGCGATCCCGATTCATCTGGCGACGCATGGCATTGGAAATATTCTTGTTTAGAAGCCGCCGGTCAACACCTGTCGGCTCGTAGCGCTTGCCCTGCAGAATCGCCTTGATAGCGCGATGCACTAGCAGGTCGGGATAGCGCCGGATCGGGCTGGTAAAGTGAGTATATGCTGTATAGGCAAGGCCAAAGTGACCGATATTATCCGGGCTGTACACCGCCTGCTGCATCGAACGAAGCAGCATGGTCTGCAACAACTGCATATCCGGACGCGGCTGTATCTGCCGGATCAGGGCGGCATAATCCGACGGCTGCGGCGAATTGCCGCCACCCAACCTTAGCCCCAGCGGCGCAAGAAAAGCACGAATCTGATCCAGCTTTTCCTCGCCGGGTACGGCATGGATACGGTAAGTACCCGGATGCTGGTGCCGGATCAGCAGGTCTGCCGCACAGACATTGGCCGCTAGCATGCATTCCTCAATCAGCTTGTGCGCATCATTTCGTACCCGCGGCAGGATTTTTTCGATCTTGCCTTCCGGATTGCTGACAATATAGGTTTCCACCGTTTCAAAATCGATTGCGCCCCGCTTGCCACGCGCCTCAAAAAGAACCCGGTACGCCGAAAACAGGTTACGGATATGCGGTAACACATCAGCATGAATCGCTGCCTCCGGTCCACGCGGGCTTTGCAGGATGGCGGCTACTGCCGTATAGGTCATGCGGGCAGCAGATTTGATGACAGCAGGATAAAACTGGTAAGCATCGGGCTTGCCCTCAGCACTCACCACCATATCGCACACTAGAGCCAGACGGTCCACATCCGGATTCAACGAACATAGGCCATTGGAAAGCTTTTCCGGCAACATGGGAATCACTCGCCGGGGGAAATAAACCGAAGTCGAACGCAGGAGCGCATCCTTGTCGATCGTATCATCCGGCTTCACATAATGGCTCACATCGGCAATCGCTACCAACAGGCGATAAGCTACTGTCTTGCCGATTTCTACCGGTTCGCAATACACCGCATCATCAAAATCGCGCGCATCCTCTCCGTCAATCGTGACAAACGGCACATCGCGCAAATCAACACGATCAGCCATATCATCCGACTGTACTGTATCGGGCAGGATGTTTGCCCGCGCCATCGCTTCCTTGGAAAAAATGTGGGGCAGCCCGAATTTGCGTACCGCAATTTCGATCTCGATACCTGGATCATCCATATCACCCAGCACCTCGACAACCTGCGCCAGCGGCTGCGCATAGCGTGAAGGTTGCGTTAACAGCTTTGCATTGACAAACTGCCCTGCCTGCGCATTTTTCGGGGGCTTTTCCACAATAATGTCATGCGCAATCCGACGATCTTCCGGCGCAATCAACCAAGTACCGTTTTCATGTAAAAGCCGCCCGACAACATGCGTATGCGCACGGGAAAGCACCTCGACAATCGTGCCTTCAAAACGCCCACGGCGGTCACTGGCAATTACACGCACCTGCACGCGGTCGCCATTCATCACTTTCTGCATTTCCTTTTCAGAAAGGTAAATGTCATCCCCGCCCTCATCCGGCAGCAAAAAGCCATAGCCATCCGGATGGCTACTTACCTGCCCGACAATAAAACGCGTGGCATTTCTGATCGTGTAACCACCGGCTTCCGTGAAAGCCAGCTGCCCGTCCCGCAGCATCGCCTCCAAGCGGCGCGTCAGACCCTCGACTTCACCGCGCTTCACATGCAGCGCTTTGGCAATGGTTTTGGCGCTCTGGCTGCCCGTAGCATTCCGGAGCGCATCAAGAATTTCTTCCCGGCTGGGAATGGGATAAGGATATCGGCTCAAATCAACCCGTCTTTAACTTATAACTACCTGAAAAAACTGCACGAAACATACCGACAGCATACTTGAAAAACACCATTCTGCCTGCGACATCCAGCATATTCGCGCTTTTCACATCGAAACGCAAGAAGATTGACTTCGTATAAAATCGTGCTAGAATGATTAGCTTATTTTGAATCAGTATGACACAAAATCATGCTGATGTCTGATAGCTGTTCTCTTTATGAAATATTGCCCACGTGGCGGAATTGGTAGACGCGCACGGTTCAGGTCCGTGTGTTGAGAGACGTGGGGGTTCAAATCCCTCCGTGGGCACCAAA
>JGI994J12354_10000443_pt1 | contig 41199 bp, 45 predicted proteins | sample IntmicLarv3ML3BL_FD_12354 | JGI IMG/M metagenome (IMG submission 12354) | reverse complement strand
TAACCTTACTATTTTACAATAATTAATTGGAAGTATACATATTTTTATTTTTTTTGAGACATTTTCTCAAGTGATTTATTAAGACATTATCATAAATGAATCAGATCCCAAGTGTGTCATTTGGAAAAAATTTGACAAATTTTTTTTTTAGTAGTATAATTTTATAGTTAGAAATAATGGACGTTTTTCAACAAAGTATTGAGAAACGTCTTAAGTTATGAAAAGAGGAAATAAAATGAACAACCAAAAAATTAGAAATATTGCAATTATAGCCCATGTAGACCATGGAAAAACTACTTTAGTAGATGCACTTTTAAAACAAAGCCATGTGTTTCGTGATAATGAACAAGTACAAGAAAGAGTTATGGATTCAAATGATTTAGAAAAAGAAAGAGGTATTACAATTTTGTCTAAAAATACTTCTGTTATGTATGAAGATATAAAAATAAATATAGTTGATACACCAGGTCACGCAGATTTTGGTGGAGAGGTAGAAAGGGTTTTAAAAACAGTAGATGGAGTACTTCTACTAGTTGATGCTTTTGAAGGTGCCATGCCTCAAACAAGAGAAGTGCTTAAAAAATCACTAGCTTTAGGATTAAAACCTATTGTAGTAATTAATAAAATAGATAGACCAGGTAGTACTCCTGATAAAGTAGTAGACCAAGTAATTGAATTATTTATCGAATTAGATGCAACAGATGAACAATTAGAGTTTCCAGTTGTATATGCCTCAGCTAAAAATGGAATTGCTAAAATGGATTTGGCTGATGAAACAGATAATTTGAGTTGTTTGTTTAAAACTATAGTTAGTGAAATTTCAGCACCTGATTGTGATGAAGAAGGTCCAGCACAAATGCTAGTTTCTAATATTGATTATGATGAATATGTTGGAAGGATAGCTGTAGGAAGAGTAGAAAGAGGAGTTATTAAAGTTGGAATGCCTGTTTCAATTTGTGGAAAAGAAGATAAGGTAACTCAAGGAAGAATTGTTAAAGTATATACTCATTCAGGATTAGATAAAGTTGAAGTGGAAGAAGGAAAAGCTGGAGATATCATAGAACTTTCAGGTATTCCAGATATTACTATAGGTGATACAATCTGTGATTTTAATAATCCAGATAAAATACCTTTTGTTGACATTGATGAACCAACAGTATCTATGACTTTTAGTGTAAATAATGGACCATTTGTTGGTAAAGAAGGTAAATTAATTACATCAAGACAAATTAGAGATAGATTATTTAAAGAATTAGAAAAGAATGTATCTTTGAGAGTAAAAGAAACAGAATCAGCAGATTCTTTTGATGTATCTGGTAGAGGTGAATTACACTTATCAGTTTTAATTGAAACAATGAGAAGAGAAGGGTTTGAAATGTTAGTTTCAAGACCAAAAGTAATTTTTAAAGATATTGATGGTGTGAAACATGAACCAATGGAAATGTTAGTTGTAAATGTACCAGATGAATCAGTTGGAACAGTAATTGAAAAATTAGGAAAAAGAAAAGCTGAAATGACAAATATGGAACCTGCTGAAATTGGTCATACAAAAATACAATTTAAAATACCTGCAAGAGGTATAATTGGATATAGAACAGAATTTTTAACTGATACTAAAGGAGAAGGGACAATGAACCATATATTTGATTCATATGAGCCATTTAAAGGAGAAGTAGTATCAAGAGTTAGAGGAACAATTATAGCCTTTGAAAAAGGAAAATCAGTAACTTATGGATTGTATAATGCTCAAGATAAAGGAGAATTATTCATAGGGTCTGGTATTGAAGTGTATGAAGGTATGATAGTTGGCCTTAATTCAAGAGGTGAAGATTTAGTAATTAATGTATGTAAGGAAAAGCATTTAACTAACACAAGATCATCTGGAACAGATGATGCTTTAAGATTAATTCCACCAGCTATAATGTCTTTAGAAAAAGCTATTGAATTTATTCAAGATGATGAATTAGTTGAAATAACTCCAACATCAATTAGATTAAGAAAAAAAGTATTAGATAGTGGAGAAAGAGAAAGAGCTAATAGAAGTAAGAAAAAATAAGAGAAGATAAAAGGCAAGTTGAATATTAATTTTGACTTGTCTTTATTAGCAAAAAGGAGAAATTTATGAATATTATAGAATTAGAAAAAATAAAGGAAAAAGCAATTAAAGATAATGTTCCAATTATTATGGACGAAACTTTAGAAATAATGGCTAAGTACTTAATTAAAATTAAACCTAAAAGAATATTAGAAATTGGTACAGCTGTTGGATACTCTGCAATGTGTTTTACTAAATTTATTTCAGAGGATGGAAAAATTGATACTATTGAAAGAGATATAGAAAGAGTAAGTCAAGCTAGAGAGAATATAAAGAAAGTAGAAGTAGATGATAAAATAAATATTTATGAAGGTGATGCAATTCAAATTTTGCCAACTTTAAATGAAAAATATGATGTTGTTTTTATTGATGCTGCAAAAGGAAAATATCCATTTTTTTTAAAAGAGGCTTTAAGAATGATTAATAAAAATGGTATTATTTTTGCTGATAATATTTTATATAAAGGTTATGTTTTAAGTGATTATAACAAACATAAACAACGTACAGCTGTTAGAAATTTAAGAGAATATATTAAAGAAGTAAGTGAAAATCCAAATCTTGAAACTGAGATATTAGAAGCAGGAGATGGGTTGGCTGTTAGTCGAATTAAAGAAATTTAAAAAAATTAAAATCAAACTATTTTATTATTAGTTTGATTTTAATTTTTTTAAATTTCTTTATCATCTGTAGTTTGTTTTTGTTTTGAAGGAATATATTCATTTTGAATATATCCATAAATATCTATTATAGATATCTGTTTTGGAAGATTATAGTTTTGAATATTTTGTGATTTTACAACTTGTGATAATTTATTAATTAACATTTGAGATAAACAAGTAGTTGAATCTTTTTTTCTTAATATTTCTGTAAATTCTTCTATTAGATCTTTATTATTTATATTAGCTGTGTTAGAAAATGTTGTATCAGCACATGTACAAACATACATAAATGGAGAAATATGCTGGGCTAGATTTAATAAATAGTGATCTAAACTCATTTCATTATATGTACCATCAGCTTTATAGAATTTAATAGTATCTTTTAATTTAATATGTTTTTGTATATCTGATATTTTTAAAGCTTTTTGATAAGAACGTTTTTTATTCAAAACTGGGAAAGAGTAAAGTGGTTCTAATTCATCAGCTGGAATACTATCTAGTATGTTTGCATAATAGTCTAAAGAATTTTCATCTTCTGAATTGACTAATTCAAAAAATGAATTTATATTTATTTGCTTTCCAGGAATACCACTATGATATGCAGAACCTTTTTTAGATTCTTCATACTTCCTTTTTGATTGAGCTTGTATTTCTATAGAAGCTTTAGAATTGGTATAATATAATGCAGCAAATCCATTAGGTTTTAAATTTTCTTTTTTAAATTTAAAATTTGCACCTAAACCATTTGATATTAAAGGATTGCTAAAAACAAAAGGTAAAGTTTGTTTTAATATTTCTGTTTGAAGTTTATCATCTAACCTTGATCTTAAATCAGAAATTAAATAATTTAGATTATCTAATTGTTTGTCAGAAGCTAAAACTAAAAAGCTCTCATCAGTAAGCTTTCTAGAATAATTATTTTGTACATTTTCAAGCTCTATATTATAAGGTAATTCTCTTTCTTCTGTAAATTGTGAATAAGTTGAATCTATTATTCTTTTTAAAAGTTCTTGATAGTATTCATAATATACAGTTTCAGATGGAGGAACTAAAGAATCTGATAGATTATTTTCTAATTCCTCAATATATATTAAATTTTCTTTTCTTATATTTTTTAACTTTTGTATTTCTTCATTATTTGAATAATTTGGATTTAAAGCTAAAGTTTCAGAAATATTATTTAATACAATGGTGATTCCATTAATATCAGACAACATATCAGAAGTATTAAAACTATTTTCCAAACTATCTAACGAGCTAGAATCTACAGAGTTTAAAGAGTTTAAAAACTCTTTTTGAAAGTTTTTTTGAGTACTTTTAGAACTTTTTATTCTAAAAGGTATTTTTATATCGAGTTCTGGAAAAAGATCTTTAAATGTAGTGTATATTGCAGCTGTTAGATAACATAAATACTTCTTATTTTCAAGAGTTGTTTGAGAAGAATAATGTTCAGTAGCAGAAGTTATAGAATTAGTTAAAAAAGTTTGTTGTGCCTCAATATCTGATTTTAAAGATTCTTTAAATTTATTTAGTTTAGCCATATAGTATTACTCCTTAATATTTTTAAATTCTATTCATTATACCAAATAATTGTAAACTTGTAAATATTGAAAAGCTCATAAATTTGTGTTAATATATATGAGAAAAAGAAAGACAAATTAATATAAATTTAAGAATGGAGCCAAAATATGAAAGAAATAGAGTTATTAGCACCAGCAGGATCATTTGAAAAAGCAAAAGTAGCATTTATATATGGAGCAGATGCAGTATATTGTGGAACTTCATCATTATCATTAAGAGCAAGAGCAGATATGAAGGATGATGATTTGGAAAATACTATAAAATATGCTCATAACATAGGAAAGAAAGTATATGTAACTTTAAATATATTTGCATGGGATGAAAAATATGAAGAAATAATAAATATGGCTAAAAAATTAGAGGGATTAAAGCCAGATGGAGTTATTGCAGCAGATGGAGGAATAGTTGAAGTATTAAAAGAATATTGCCCAAGTGTTCCTATAAATGTAAGTACACAGGCAAATATTGTTAGTCTACAAAATGCTAAATTTTGGTATAAACAAGGTGCTAAAAGAGTAATTATGGCAAGAGAGATGAATAAAGAACAATTAAAATATATTATGGAAAACAAACCAAAAGATTTAGAAGTTGAAATATTTGTACATGGTGCAATATGTTTTGCTTTTTCTGGAAGATGTTTTTTAAGTGATTTTATGTCTTGTAGAAGTGCTAATTTAGGAGATTGTAGTCAAAGTTGTAGATGGTCATATAATGTGTATATGGAAGAAAAAAACAATCCTGGAAATTTAATGCCAGTAGATACTAGTGAACATGGAACAAGCATTATGTCTTCAAAAGATTTATGTTTAATTGAAGCATTACCAGAAATTATAGACATGGGGATAGATAGTTTGAAGATAGAACGGTAGATTAAAAACTGAATACTATTTAGCAAGTGTTATAAACACATACAGAAATGCTATAGATGATTATAGAAAAAATCCTAAAAATTATGATAGTAAAAAATATATAAAAGAGTTAGAAAAAATAAGAACAAGAGGCCTTACTACATTTTATTTTAATGACAAAAATAATAAAGATATACAAGAATATGGTGGAAGACAATATAATGAAAATTATGAATTTGGTGGAAAAATAGTTAAATACCAAGAAGAAAAATCTATTATTGAAATAAAAAATAAATTGAAGATAGGCGATATATTAGAATTAATTATTCCAAATCAAATTGAATCTTTAGAATTTAAGATAAGCAAACTATGGGATTTTGAAACAGATGAGGAAATAGATGTAATCAGTCCGGGAGTAAAAGGACAACTAGTAAAAATTCAGTTACCAGTTAAATGTGAAGAAAATTGGATATTAAGAAGAAAAAAATAAAAGAAAAATAGGCTACACTTTACATGTAAAGTATAGCTTATTTTCTATTACCAAAAAGGAAAACTAAGAAACCTCCCAAAATAATACATAATAAAGATATTATAATATCCATTATTGAATAAAGGTTTGGAATTAGTACAAATATAGAACCTAAAGTGAAGCCAATAATAGCTGAAAAAGTTGTGAAATAGAATTTATCTAGTAAATATTTAGTAAGTTTCATAAAAACAAGACTGCCAAATAAAAGTCCAATTCCCATAGGAATTAAAACGGGAAAATATAATGTAGATATAGATGATAGGTAAATAGGATAAATTCCCAGTAACATAAGTATAATTGTACTACTAACACCAGGAACTACAATTCCAATTGACATACAAAAACCACATAATATTAAGTATAAAAAGTTTGTACTTGGCTCAAAGTTAATAGATAAATGTTTTTCTAAAAATATGCTACCAATTCCAACTCCTAAAGATATAAAAAAACATAATATATCTTGTAATCTAGGTTTTTTATCTTTAGTAACTTCTTTTATTAAAGTTGGAATACTTAATAAAATCAAACCAATAAAAATGGATTTTAGTTGAAGCGGAAATAAGTAAAAAAAATAATTTAATAAATTACCAAATAACACTACTCCAATAAAAATACCAAGCAAAATGGGGGTTAAAAATTTAATATTTCCTTTTATATCTTTAAAAAAACTTAAAACACTATCTAGTAATTTTTCATATAATCCAAATATCACACATAAAACGCCACTACTAATTCCTGGTAAAATAGCACCTGCACCAATGCAAATACCCATAAAACAATTAAAAATAAATTTCAAAACAAATTCACCTCTATAACAATATATGATAATTAAAAATATTTATGAGGTCAGGCACTTTTATTTTTCTTCCACATATAATTGCAATATGAGAAGAAAATGGAGGTGCATTTATGTTAGCATCACTTTGTATAACAGGAATGTTTGGATTTATTGAATTTCTAAAAACAGCAGTATTTGTTGTTCGGATATATTCAAAGTGGGAATTTATTCCCAGAACCACTATCATCAGAAGAGGAAAAACATTATTTAGAACAAATGGCAAAAGGAGATGAAGAAGCTAGAAATGTATTAATAGAAAGAAACTTAAGATTAGTAGCTCATGTAGCTAAGAAATATAGTACAGCTAAAACTGATCAAGATGACTTAATTTCAATTGGAACAATAGGTTTAATAAAAGGAATTAAAAGTTTTAAAGTTGAAAAAGGAGCTAAGTTATCTACATATGTTTCCAGATGTATTGATAATGTAATACTAACATCACGGATACAAGTAAAAAAATAAGTGACTTATTTGGAATTTTAAAATAAATTAGAAATGTTAATAGATTGAAAAAATAGTAAAAGGAGATACAATAGAATATCAAACTAAATACTAGACTAGAAAATGTAAAGTTAATAACATAAAAGTAATATTTCAAAAGGATTGAAGTCTAGTAGAAAGTACAGAAGAGAATAAATCAATATTAATTATATTATTATATGTGATTTTTATTATTTCATTATTTTATGTTTCATATTTTTATCCTAAATGTACATTCTAAAATATTGTCTTTAATTTATGATTATGATAAAATGACTTATAAGTAAATAAGAAAGGAAATAATGGCATGAGTATATATATTGTTAGGCATGGTGAAACAAATCTAAATAAGGAAAAAAGATTACAAGGAAGACAAAGTGAAGAATCATTAAATGATAGAGGAGTAATTCAAGCTGAAATATTAGCGAAGCAACTATCAGAAGTTGATTTTGATATTGTTATATCTTCACCACAAAAAAGAGCTATCCAAACAGCTAAGATAATTTCAGGTATGAATCCAGAAGTGAATAGTAAAATAGATGTTTTTGATTTAGGAACATCAGATAAAATAAAAAAAGATGAAGTAGATTTAATAGAAGGGATTCCAAATCCCAAAGTATATCATGGAGTTGAAAACATTCAAGATTATATTAGTAGAATAAGAACTTTTATGGATAATATAAAAAAAATTAAGAATGTAAAAAATTTAAATATATTAATTGTTGGTCATAAATGCACAACAGTGGGTATTGATGCATATTTTAATGATTTTGTAAATTTAAAGGAAAGTATGCAAAAGGCGCTTAATAATGGAGAATATAAAAAATATCAATTTGACAAATAATGTATTAAAATGTAAAAAATTGACACATGACAAAAGATATGATAAAGTTATTACGTAATTTTTAAATACAGTAATACTTATTTGTATTGCTGAAAATTTATACTTATAAAATTTGAAAGGAGGAAATCATAAAAGATATATTAATTTATTTTGAAACTATTAATTGATACCAAAAGAAAGGAAGATAATTATGAAGAAAAGTATCATTGCATTATCAAAAAAAAGGGGATTTTTAGAAGGATTAGGAATAAAAGGTGAACTAGAGATTAAAGAAATTCGGAAAGGAAAAGTTAATTACATATTTAAATTAGATGATGTAAAAGGAAAAGTAACTTATATTCTGAAAAAGTCAGATATTTATGTATCAGGTTTGAAATCACCAATAATTTCTAAATTTGAAATATCTGTTAATCGAAACTATATTGAGGCCAAAGTACTAAGATATATATATGAAAATATTTCGCCTAAATATGTTCCAAAAGTAATACAGATAGATAAAACAGAATCATATTTTGTTATGGAGTATTTAGATGGTTATAAAGATATTAGAGATATTTTTATAGATATGTCTAAACCTAAGGAATTCGCTAGTAAAGTAAGTAACATGTTAGTTGAAATTTACACTAATACAGCCATGGTTGAAGAAGTTTTGTTAGGAATTTCAGATAGATGTATGTTAAATATCTTGATAATGATTTTATTTAAAATGCCATATGAAAAATCTGTTATAAAAAGTAATAATACATTGATAGATACAGAGTATTTTGTCAAAGAAACAAAAGATGCTAAGTTGTATGATCACTTAGCAAGACTTATTAAGAGATTGGTTAATGAAAAAGAAGCATTATTAAATGGTGATCTTCATTTAGGATCTATATGTTATAAGAATTCAGAGTATAAAATCTATGACTTTGAATTTGCATTTAAAGGTCCTATAGGATATGAAGTTGGTAAAGTTATTGCTCATCTAATTTTAGTATATTACTATGCTCTATCAAATAATAATATATATTTTAGTAAAGAAATATTAGGAGAAATATCAAAATTTTATGATGAAATAATAATAAATTTAGAAAAAAGTAATATATTTAAAATTGATCAAACAAAACAAGATATAATGCAGTATTGTGGAGTAGAATTAATTAGCAGAATTACAGGAGTACTTCAACTAAAATATATTACAAATATTAAAGATGAGGTTAAAAATGAAATACAAAAATTAGTTTTTGATTTAGGTAAAAAAATGATAAAATGTGAAACTGATATTACAACAGGAAAGGAATTGTGTGAATATGTGTATAACAAAAAATAAAGTGAAAGTTATTTTCAATCCCAATTCACATAGCGGGAAATCAAGAGGTATGTTTAATGAATTTTTAAATATATTAAAGAGTAATGGAATTGATTATCTGGTATATGAAACACAAAAACCAAAAGATGCTAGAAGGATAGCTTTTGAGCAAGTAGAAGATAATGATGTTGTTATAATTATTGGTGGTGATGGTACAGTACATGAAATAATTAATGGAAGTATAAATAAGAAAAGAATAAAATATTATATACTTCCAGCAGGTACAGGTAATGATATTTATAGTGCAGTTAACCATTTGAAAAAGGAATGGAGCTTTGAACAAATTTTCATGGAAAGCAATATAAAAAAATGTAATACAATACTAATAAATGATAATTTTATAATGACTTTGTTTGTTGCATATGGTATTGTTATGGATATAATTAAAGAATGTAGGAAGAAAAAAGAAAAGAAGAAGTCAAGCTATTTAAAAGCAGTTATTAAAGTGGCATTTTTTTATAATCCCACAGAATTTGAGTATTCAGTTAATGAGTTACCTATAAAAAGAGTTAAAGCTGATTATATAGGAGTAAATAATGCATCAAGAGTAGGAGGGGGGATGTTAATTTGTCCACTTTCAAAAATCAATGATGATAAAATTGAATTAGTTATTCTAGAATATAAAAATAGAATTAGGCGAATACTCAATATAATTGCAATGCTACGACAAAGAATTGATAAGCAACCTAACTATAAATGTATAGTATGTGATAGTGCAAGTATTTTCTCAACAGATAGTAAAGAGTGTTGTATTGATGGAGAAATTCTAGTAGAAGAATCAATAACAGCAGAATTGAGAAAAGAAAGTATTGAGTTTCTAATATAGAAGAAAAGAGGTTAATATGTTATATTTGAGTATAATTGCATATATTTTATTAGTTATTGTTTTAATAATTACAAGAATAAATAACAAAGAAATCATTTCCTTGTTGTCTAAGACGGGATTATCAATAATACTAATTATATTTATAGTGGAAATATCTTACTTGGGAAATCGGATGAATATGTGGATTAGTCTTTCTGTAATATTCAGTTCAACTGCAGATATATTTTTGGGAATACAAAAAATAGAAAAAAAAGCTAAGTATTTGTTTTATATTGCATTGGTATTGGTAGCTGGTAGTCAAATTATGTTATTTACATATTCAGTTGTACTAACTACATTTAATATTTATTCAATTCCAATAGCTATATTAATTAATAGTATGTTATATTATTTTTTTTCAAAGAAGTGTAAAATGGAGAAAATGCAAAAATATGCTATGGTTTATGGTTTTGTTTTCTTGTTACTAATCATGAATATCATTTTCAACATAAGTATATTTAAAAGTAATGATTTAATATATGTTATGGCAATTATATTATATTGGATTTCAGATATAATTTTATTTATACAGAAATTTATTGCTGAAAAAAATAAAAATATATTAGATGGTATGAATAAATTAATATCATATACAGCACAAATATTATTTGTACTGTATATGATAAAAAGAAAATAGTAAAGAGAGGTATAGTATGTTAAAAATAAGTATTTTGTTAATAGTAACTTTCTGTATTTCATATTTTATAGGTAATTTCTGTGGAGCAATTATAATTTCAAAGAAGTTTGTTAAAAGAGATATTAGAGATTATGGTAGTTCTAATGCTGGAACTACTAATATTTCAAGGGTATTTGGTATGAAATTTGGTATTATAACTTTCATAATTGATTGTTTTAAAGGAATATTATGTGTAGTTTTATTCAGACTACTAATTACATATATAGTTTCTGATTATTGGGGAGAGTTTGCTGGATATATAGCAGGAATAGCAGTTATATTGGGTCACAATTATCCTGTGATATTCAAATTTAAAGGGGGAAAAGGATTTGCAAGTGTTATAGGTATATTTTTAGCTATTAATCCATTAATGACAGTTATATGTTTATTAGGAGGTTTGATAATTTTATTAAGTACAGATATTATGTCTGTATATGCAATTTCATTTTTTATAGCAACAATGTTATATAGTTGTATACTGTTGGACATTCATTGGAGCATGAAGCTTTGTACAGCAGTTTATTTTATTCTAGGTGTAATTGCACACAAAGATAATATAAAAAGACTATTGAAAAAAGAAGAAAGAAAATTAGGGTTGCGAAAAAAGATATTAAAAATTAGATAAGGAGAGAATATTTGAAATTATTTGTTTTCGATTTAGATAAGACAGTATTAAATTCAAAAAATAAGTTGTCAATCGTAAATAGTCAAGTTCTTGATATTATTTCAGAAAGGCAGATAATATTAATTCCAGCGACAGGAAGAAATATGTTTGGAATACCTAAAGAAATATTAGAAAAAAATATCAGATATTTCATTGTATCAAATGGGGCAAAAATAATTGATAATAAGAGAAAAAAAGTAATTTGGCATAAATATCTGTTACAGAAAGAACTTATATCAATAGTACAAGTGTTAAAAAGTAAAAAAGTTTTATTTTTATATAGTATACATAGTGGTAATGTATGTTTTGATTCAAGTATTATACAAGTAATAATAAGATCCTTATTTTATCATAATCATAGTAAATTATTGAAAAAAGAAAGTATAATTAATCTAGAATATGTATATAAAATACAAATTATGGTGCTTTCAAAAAGAAAAATGTCAATAATGTATAATAAATTAAAGGAAGTAAAAGGTGTTCATGTTGTTAAATCTTCAAGTAGATACATTGAAATTACTGCTGAACATGCAAATAAAGGAACAGCATTAAAGTATATTTCTAAGTATCTATCCATTCCTAATAATAATATTGTAGCAATAGGAGATAATGAGAATGATTTAGAAATGCTAAAGTTTGCAGGTGTATCATATGCTGTAGAAAATGCAACTGATATAGTAAGAAAAAATGTAGACTATATAATAAGCAACAATGACAACAATCCTCTAAAAGATATTAAATTAGATTAGAAATAAGAATAGTTAAATGGTTTTTTCCATTTAACTATTCTTATTTTTGATAATTTTGGTAAAGAGGACAAGAAATAATGCATAGATTTATATAGAGGCGATGGCAATGGATTTAATAATTAGTAAATCAAAAGATAAAGAAAAACTAGAAAGTAATATTTCTTATATAAGAGCAAGTTTAATGCAAACATATATAAATAAATTAAATATAAGTAATAAAGATAAAATAAGAGTAAAAGAAAGTGTAATAAATATATTAGCAAAGACTTGAAAAGACTTCCAAACAGAGTTAGAATAACACAACGATTAAGATAGGGGGAAGGCATGTGAAAAAATTAACAGTAGCATTGTATGTAAGAAAGTCTAAAAAAACAGACAAAGGAGAATCTATTGATGTACAAATAAAAATTTGCAAGGAATATTTAGAAAGAGTATACCCAGAATATGAAATAGAAATAGTATACTATAATGAAGGTGAAGGGAAATCAGGAGGAGATAGAGAAAGAAAAAAATTCAAACAATTAATAAAAGATGGAGAAAATAGCAAATATGATGTTTTAATTTGTTACAGATTAGATAGAATTGCAAGAAATGTAGCAGGATTTTCTGATTTGATAGATAAATTAATGGCTAATGGAATTGATTTCATTTCAGTTAAAGAACAATTTGATACAACAACCCCTATGGGGCGTGCAATGATGTATATAGCAAGTGTATTTGCACAACTAGAAAGAGAACTTACAGCAGAAAGAATACAAGATAACATGAGGGAATTAGCTAAAACAGGAAGGTGGCTAGGAGGAACAACACCAACTGGATATAAATCAGAAGGCTATGAAATTATACATATTAATGAAATGAATGAAGATAATGAAGTAGTTAAGAAAAATAAAAAAGCATATAAACTAAAAGAAATATTGAATGAGAAAATAGTGATTCAATCATTATTTGAAAAAATGTTAGAGTTAAAATCATTAACTGGATTGGAAACATATTTACTTAAAAATGATGTGAATACTAAAAATGGAAAAAGGTTTACAAGATTTACATTAAGAAGTTTGTTAACTAATCCTGTTTATGCAATAAACGATGAAGATATGTATAATTACTTCAAGAATAATAATGTGGAATTATTTTCAAATAAAGAAGATTTTGATTCGAAATCAGGTATTATGGCATATAATAAAACAAAGCAAGTAAAACATAAAGCAACAATAAGAAATGAAATGAATGAATGGATAGTAGCTGTTGGAAAACATAAAGGTTTTATAGGAGGAAAGACTTGGATTTCAGTTCAGAGGTTATTAAAAAATAATGAAAGTAAAAGATATAGAAAGCCTATAAAAAATCAAGCATTATTATCAGGGATATTAAGATGTTCTTGTGGAGCTTATATGAGACCTAAGATAAAATCTGATAGATATTATAAAGATGGAAAATTAAGATTTCATTATATGTGTGAAATAAAAGAAATTAGTAGAAAATGTAAATGTCAAAATAGTAATATAGATGGTAATAAATTAGATATACTACTTATGGAGAAATTAAAAGAATTTTTTGCACCAAATAGTAAAATATGTAATGAGCTAAGAAAAATTAAAAGTATTGATACAGCTATTACTGAAGAAGAAGATAAAGTAAATGATTTGAAAAAAATGTATAAGAAAAATGAAAATGAATTAGAATCATTAATTAATAGGCTTAAGTATGTAGATATATCAATAATAAATGATATAAATAAAGAAATAATAAGATTAAAAGAAGAAAACATTAAAATTGAAAAGGATATACAAAAATACATGAAGAATAAAGGAAAAGAAACCGAAATGTCAAATTTGGAAATTTCTAATATAGCATTAAAGGTAATAGAAAAACATTTTGAAATGTTTGATGAATTAGATATTATGAAGAAAAGAGAATTTATAAAATTATTAATTGAATCAGCAGTGCCAAATAAGGAAGCAAATGAAATTGAAATAGATTTAATTAATAGTGAAAAAATGCCATTTTTTTTAAATGAATTTTTGGTTCCAACAGGTGAGAATAGAAAATGAAATATTAATGCATTTAAGAGCAACTAAAAAACTAGGAGCAGAAGTGTATTTGAATGAACCAATAGGAAAAGATAAAGATGATAATGTAGTAACATTACAAGAGGTATTAGAAAACAATGAAAGAAATATAGAAGAAGAAGTAGATGTTAAGATGAAAATAAAGCTTTTATATGAAAAAATGAAAGAACTTTTAAAAGATAGAGAAAAAACAATATTAGAATTGAGATTTGGACTTGGAGGATATAAGCCAAAAACTCAAAATGAAATAGCTAAAATGATGGGAATATCACGTAGCTATGTATCCAGAATTGAGACAAAAGCAATTGATAAATTAGCAAAAGAGATAAAAGAATAGTGAAAAAGGATTGCTTAGAAAATAAACAATCCTTTTTTAGTTATAGAAGAAAGCAATAATTAATGTTGCAAAGTACCTATTTATATAAGATATTTTTGAATGGATTATAGTAGAAGTAAAATAAGTAGTTAAATTACAATTCTCAAATATTTTTTTAATGCAAAGAAACAAAAGAATAAATGTTCGTAAAACTATTGACTTTTTATAAATAACAATATAAGATATTGTTAAATTAAAATATTGTGGAGGAATATATTATATGAATAATGAAAAAAGTATAAAATTATTTGAAGATAAAAATATTAGAGTAGCTTGGAATGAAGATGAAGAAAACTGGTATTTTTCTGTAGTTGATATTGTTTCAGTATTAACAGATAATGATTATCAAGCAGGAAGAAAGTATTGGAAAAACTTGAAAATGCGATTAAATCAAGAGGGAAGTCAACTGGTAACAAATTGTTACCAGTTGAAAATGATTGCATATGATGGAAAATTAAGAGATACAGATGTAATGAATACAGAACAAATTTTAAGGCTTGTTCAATCTATTCCTTCAAAAAAAGCAGAGCCTTTTAAATTATGGCTTGCACAAGTTGGAGCAGAACGAATTGACGAAATGTATGACCCTGAAATTGCAATAAATAGAGCTTTAGATACATATAGAAAAAAAGGATATACAGAAGATTGGATAAATCAAAGATTAAAAACAATAGATGTAAGAAAAGAATTTACAGATGAGTTAAAACGAACAGGAGTTGATAAGAACAGAGATTTTGCAATTTTAACAAATATTTTAACAGAAGTTTGGAGTGGACATACCATAAAAGAATACAAAGATTTAAAATGTCTTAAAAAAGAAAATTTAAGAGATAATATGACTAATATGGAGCTTGTTTTAAATATGCTTGCAGAAACATCTTCTACTGAAATATCTAAAGGAGTTAATCCACAAGGCTTTGATGAGACAAAACAAACAGTAGTCAAAGGTGCAAATGTAGCAAAAATGGCAAGAGAACAAATTGAAAAAGAATCGGGTAAAAAAATTGTATCTAGTAAAAATGCAAAAAACAAAAGGCTTTTAGATGAATAGTACAAGAAATTTTAAAATAATTCTAAATACAGCAATATTCATCTTCTCAACTATCCTAAAATAGATGGTATAATGGCCAGATCAATTAAACTATTTATTAGCAAATCTAGATAAACTTACTATTCCTGAATTAGACATTACTAAAACTTACTTCTCTCTTTATAATGCTGATAGTAGACCTAATCAAAATACTTTTAAAGAGGTAATCTATGCTATTAATAATCATCATTTTCCGCCTATTTTAAAGCAATATTCTGCTTGTGTTTCAAACTGGGATAAATTAAATAATATTCTAAAAGAGTTCTCTATTTATCAGTCTAATTATGAATTAAGAAGTGGCTTAATCAACTCAGCTTTTCATTCTAAATATTTATTATCACGGGTAGTTGGCCATGGTTTATTTGTCAGATTGGATGTTGTACTAGAAATGGAAGGGTTTCAGACTGAATTTTGGTGCGAGGATATTTATATGGGTGGATATTTGGCTAACAATAAGACTTCTATTATTCCACTTTATTCAATAGAAAACATGGAAACTCCCAAAAGCCTAAAAACACTTATAAAACAAAATGCTGTATGGTTTCATACAAGCTCTAAATTTACTAAAATCTTTAAACACATTATCAAACGGCAAAAGAGGGTAACTTCTAATGGGATTGGTTGGTATCTTCAAATGATGCGAGGTGCTGTATCTTGGTTATGCATTCCTTTTTTTGTGCTATATAGTATACTATATCCTATTTTTATAGAATATAACAATTTACTGTTAATACCAAGTATTTTATCATATTTAATTTTTGTCTTACTCACATATTTACCAACTATTCAATTAATAGAGATATTATTGTATAAAAAATTTAACAATAAAGTTAAAATACTATTCTTTATGTTATTAGTTGTTTTAATATCAAATGTTGGACCACTCTACTGCCTATTCAGTCAAGAGAAAGAGAAAGAGAAATATAAAATTGTTAGATAATTATCTGAATAATGGAGGTTATTAAATGAAAGATTATATTAATATCAACAAAGATGCATACAATAAACTGGCACTAGAATTTGCTTTGAGGAATCATGAACTTGTTTCCTTTCAAAACAATTTAAAGCAATATTTATCTGAATATGTAAAGCCTTTTGATAATGTATTAGAAATTGGTTCAGGGACAGGTATGGCTTTAAAAATCTTTGAACAGTTAAAATGTAATGCAATAGCTGTTGAACTTTCTGACAAAATGAGTGCTATTTCAAGGGAGAACGCTCCAAAATCAATTATAATTAATCAAAATGTTTTAGAGATTTCTTTTTATACTAATCAATTTGATTTGATTTGTGCATTTGCTGTAGTACACGCTTTATCTTTAACTGATGTAAAAAAATTATTAGCTAAAATAAATCTATGGCTTAGAACCTCTGGAACATTAATTTTTGATACTATGAAATACGATTCGAGTCATGAATCTCTTGTAAAAACAGGAAAATCTAAAGACATATTAAAATATCAAAGAATTTATACAGAAGATGAGCTGGATTCTTTAATAGTTTATGCAGGCTTAAATGTTAAAAATAAGATTTATATAGAAGATTCAAAAGCTAAAAAGATTTGGATACATTATGCATGTAATAGGCAAAAATGAAAAAACAGCAGGAAAACTTATTTGTTTTCCTGCTGTTTTTCTATAAACTCTTTAATTTGTTTTGAATTTTTAATTATAATTAATTTATTATTATAATTTTTTAACATCTTTACTAAATCTTCTCTTTTTTTCTCAAAGTTTTTTGTCCATTGATACATTGCTTTTAACATTGAACAATTTGCTTTATAATTACATTTTTCAATATGAAGTTTTTGTTTTATAAAACGAGTTAAGATTCTTATTTTTCTTAAAATAAGATGGGGATCTAGTAAAATAATATGATCTGCAAAATCTAGCACTGTATGGCAACTTTTTCTATAGGTCCCCTCAATAATCCAAGAACCTTTTTGATTAATCGTCCTAATAATTTTTTCTTGTTCTTTTGGCGAACGTTTTTTATCAACCTTTTTTGTATCATCAAATATAATGCTATCCAATTCATAATACCTTATATTAGTCTGTATAGATAAATTTTTAGCCAATGTTGTTTTTCCACTAGCAACACTTCCTAAAATATAAATTTTACTCATAATCCCTCCATATTTATATCCAATCTTTTATAATATCTTCAGAAATATTCAAATTTCCATATCCTATTCCAATTCTTTTGTCTTTTTTTCTATCCCCATGACAATCACTTCCTGCCGACATAAATAATTTATTTTCTTGACAGAATGTTTCTAACAAAGCAGTTTGTTCATTTGTATAACTTGAATAATATGTTTCCACTCCATCAATTATATCATCTTCTATTAATTTTTTAACATATTTTATATGATTATCCAAATTATACAAAAACAAATGTGCTAAAAATACTTTTCCACCGTGCTTTTCGAATTTGATTTGACACCTCTTTAGCAGTTGGATATTGCTCAGAAAAATCTCTATATAATATAAAATTAGTATTAGAAGTACAACTCCTAAAAAAAGTATCCTCACTCTCCCATTGTTCCTTTGTAAAGAAATTTTTATTTTGTTCATATTTTATAATGTCTTCATATATTATTGTAATTGGATATTTTTTTATCTTATTATATGTCAGTTTTGAAGTTGTTCTAATACCTTTCTCTTGACATAATCTTTTTATATCTTTAAACTCTTCTTCATACATCTTAGTTCTATCTTTTTTGGTATAAGTTTTATTAATCCATTTCTGCAATTCATATGGATCAAATTGATAACCTAAAAGTTCAATTTTAACATTATCATAAGTAGTTCCAAATTCTCCCCCTACTATAATTCTCCCAGAAAAATGTTTTTTTACATTAATTTCTTTCATATTTATATGAGCTAATGCTGTATCATGGTCTGTTATTGATAACATTGATACTCCAGATTTTTCAGCATTTTCTAGTAATCCTTCTACACTCCATGTTCCATCTGAATATGTAGTATGTGTATGTAAATCTATCATCTGTATTCCTCTCTTTCCAATTTATCCAAACTGATTTTATTTGTTATACTTGAACATACTGCTAGGTATGTTTCTTCCTTACTTAAATTTGTTGTATCAATTTTCTTTTTATTAAAATTACATCTTTTAAAAAAATCTCCTAAAAATTGTTTTTGATAGAAGAGAAGAATTAGTACAAACTTTTTTTAAAAAATATTTTCCATTTCCATACAGAATAACAAATGAAATTACTTATGATTAATTAGTAATGCTAAAAAATATTAGTGGAATTTTAGAAGAGAATAGAGAGATTCCTATTCCAAATTAATGAAATGATAAAAAATATATTAATTGATTTAATCAAATAAATATGGTATAAGTATAATAAATAAAAAATGTTTAAAAGTAAAATGACACATTTAAGCCCCGTCCCTAATGTGTTTTCTGGTAGGTTTTCTAGTGGGTTTTCTAGTGTGTCAGAAAGAAGGGAATATATGGAAAGAATAAAATTAAAAGATAGAATACTTCCTAAGTATACTAAAGGTGAAGAGATATTTAATATGACATCACATATTGTGGGTGCAGTATTAGGTGTAGTTGCAACAGTTTTATGTATAATATTTGCAGCAGTAAATTCAAATGTATATGGTATTATTAGTGGTTCTATTTATGGAGTTACAATGATACTTTTATATACTATGTCTAGTATATACCATGGACTAAGTCCTAAAAGACATTCTAAAAAAGTGTTTCAAGTACTAGACCATTGCTCTATTTTCTTGTTAATTGCAGGATCATATACACCATTTGCACTATGTACATTAAGAGAATATAGTGCAGCAACAGGATGGACAATTTTTGGAGTTATTTGGGGAATTGCAATTCTTGGAATAATACTTAATTCAATAGATATTAAAAAATTTAAAAAGTTTTCAATGCTATGTTATCTAATTATGGGATGGTGTATAATAATCAGAGGAAATTTATTACCAGAATTACTAGGAATGAATGGATTTATTTTACTATTAGCTGGAGGCATTGCATATACTATAGGTGCTGTAATATATGCATTGGCTAAGAAATATAAATATTCACATTCTATTTTTCACTTATTTATTTTGTTAGGTAGTTTTGTGCATTTTATATGTATATTATTATATGTAATGTAATAAACTAAAAGTAAACACAAACAAAAAAACAGAGAAGTTAAAATCTCTGTAATTACAAACTTATTTTATCAAATAAAATATTAAAAATCAAATGTAAAAAAACGTGAATTAGAGAGAATAATATATGAAAAATTGAGATAGAAATAAGTAAAGATATAAAATATAAATAATAAGGTAAAAATTACATTTGTAAATAAAAAAAACTTGTGCTAAAATAAAATTAACTTAAATAGAAAAACTAAAAAATAGAACAAAATAAAATTTAATATGTTATCAATTTACCCTGCATAGTGCGTAAATGGCAGAATTTTTAGAACCAACACACGATAAGAGGGGCTAAATCTCTAAATATGGCGTGCATACTCACCAAATTTGTAGTGAGAAGCCCATGAATATTTAGGTAGGCACCCACCTGTTTTGAGAGCAGGTCCTTAAAAATTAGGCTAAGGCGGCTAAGGCGGGGATTTTTATTATAAAATATAAAACGAAAAAGGTATCTTTTAACAAGGTACCTTTTTTGGTTCTAAGAACTAAGTGCCATAATAGCTTTTGTATATATTTTACAGGACAAAATTAAAGTATCTATACTAATAAATTCATCTGTTTGATGGCACATATCTTTATGGCCTGGAAGATTTGGTCCAAATGAAACAAAATTATCAAATGCACGAGCATAAGTTGCACCACCAATTGCTAATGGTTCTTCATTAGAACTAGTTTCACTATTATATATATCACAAAGAGTTTTAACTAAATAATTATCTTTTGGAATATATAAAGAGGGCATATAATTTGTAGTATCAAAATCAACATTTGAATAAGAACTAGTATGTTTAAAAAATGTATTGCCAATATTTATAATATCTGTATTAACAGGTACTCGTATATTCATACCAATTGCAAAGATGTTATTTTCTAACTTAAAATCTCCAACATTTAGTGTTAGTTTTCCAGATTCATCTTCAAAATTAATTCCTAAATTTTTACCATAATAATCTGTATTAATATATTTTGCAAAAAAATCAAAAATATCTGTTAAAATATCATAAAATTTGAATATATCATTTAAAACTACAATTAAAGCAGAAATAGCATTACTACCTAATTCTGGATGGGCACTATGAGCTTGAATACCATGAGAAGTTATTTTTATTTCTTCTTCTGATATCTTGTAAATGTCAATTTCAAATTCATATTTTGAAATAATTTGCTTTAAATTAGAAATAAAATCACACATAAGTAGTTTATTTTGATTAATTTTTAAAGTAATACTACATATTTTAGGTACAACATTAATAGCATTATCATTAGTATCAATTTCTTTAATAACAATAGAACTATCTAACAAATCAGTATAATCCATTTTTAAATAACAAGTAAGAATAGACTTTTCAGCATAAATGCAAGGGAAATTAGCATCAGGGCTAAAGCCAATAGTTGGTATTTCTTCATGGGTCTTGTAATAATTAATACATTTCCAATCTCTTTCTTCATTTAAACCAAGTATTAATCTAACTCGCTTTTTTATTTTATAATTATCTTTAACAATTTTTAAAGCATATAAAGAAGAAATAACAGGGCCTTTATCATCAATAGCACCTCTACCATATATTTTATCATCTGAAATTGTACCACTAAATGGTGGATAAGTCCAATTACTTCCTTCAGGTACAACATCTAAGTGTCCAATGATACCAACTAATTCATCACCTTCTCCAAATTCAATATATCCACAATAACCATCTATATTTTTAGTTCTAAATCCTAAATTCCTTCCAAGATTAAGCATATATTCTAAAGCATCATTAACATGTTTTCCAAATGGGTATTTTGGATTATTTGAAACCGTATAAACACTTGGAATTTGAATTAACTCTTGTGTTTTTTGTATAATTTCTTCTTTTAAATTTTGAACATATTTATCTATCATAAAATCAGTCCTTTCATTTTAATATATATTATATGAAAAATAGAAATAGAACAAGCTATAAAGTAAAAAATAATGAAAAGAAAGGTAGAAAAAAAATCAAGTTTATGATATAAAATAATAGCAAATAATAAAAAGAAAGGTGAGTGAATTTTTTGAAAATAACACAAATAAGTGAATTAGAACAAATTGCAAAAAAAGTAAGACATGGAATATTAGATTCAGTATATTCCGCAAAATCAGGACATACAGGAGGGTCTTTATCATCAGCTGATATTTTAACAGTATTATACTTTAATGAAATGAATATAAAACCAGAAAATCCAAATTGGGAGGATAGAGATAGATTTGTTTTATCAAAAGGACATTGTTCACCAGCACTATATAGTACTTTAGCAAATAGAGGTTTTTTTAATGTGGAAGATTTAAAAACTTTTAGAAATATAGATAGCTATTTACAAGGACATCCAGATAAAAATAAAGTACCAGGAGTAGATATGACAACAGGTTCTTTAGGTCAAGGGATATCAGCAGCAGTTGGAATGGCTATTAGTGGAAAAATAGATAAAAAAGATTATCGTGTATATACAATATTAGGAGATGGAGAAATACAAGAAGGTCAAGTATGGGAAGCTGCAATGTCTGCTAATAAATATAAATTAGATAATTTATGTGTAATAATAGATAATAATAATCTTCAAATTGATGGAACAATTGAAGAAGTTATGAGCCCATATCCAATAGATGATAAATTTAGAAGCTTTGGTTTTCAAATTATTAATATAAATGGTCATGATATAGATGAAATAATAAAAGCATTTGAGGTAGCTAAGACCATAAAAGATAAACCAACTTGTATTATTGCAAAAACTGTTAAAGGAAAAGGTGTAAGTTTTATGCAAAATTTAGCATCTTGGCATGGAACTGCTCCAAATGAAGAACAGTATAAAATGGCAAAGGAGGAACTTAAATAATGGATAATATTATAAAAGAAATTAGTTTAAAAGAAACAAAAAAAGCATCTCGTCAAAGTTATGGAGAAGCTCTACTTGAATTAGGAAAAGAAAATAAAGACATAGTAGTTTTAGATGCTGATTTAGCAGGTGCTACAAAAACAGATTTATTTGCTAAAGAGTTTCCAGATAGATTTTTCGATATGGGAATAGCAGAATGTAATATGGTAGGAGTAGCAAGTCGGATTATCAACTTGCGGAAAAATACCATATCTTAGCACATTTGCAGTATTTGCCAGTCGGACGTGCTTATGACCAAATAAGAAATAGTGTATGTTATCCAAAATTAAATGTTAAAATATGTGCAACACATAGTGGTATAACAGTTGGAGAAGATGGAGCAACTCATCAAATGCTAGAGGATATATCTATGATGAGAACACTTCCTGAAATGACAGTTATTTCACCATCTGATGAAGTTCAAACTAAATGGGCAATAAAAGAGATTAGTAAAATAAATACACCTGTATATGTGAGGCTTGCAAGACTAAATACTAATAATATATATGAGGAAAATCAATCTTTTGAAATAGGAAAAGCAGTTCAAATAGGAGAAGGAGTAGATGGAACAGTCTTTGCAACAGGTGTTACTATGCAAGAGGCTATAAAAGCTAAGATTTCACTTGAAGAGCAAGGTGTTAATATTCGTGTTGTAGATATTCATACAATAAAACCTATAGATAAAGATATGATTATAAAATGTGCAAAAGAGACTAAAAAACTAGTTTCAATAGAAGACCATAGTATAATAGGAGGGCTAGGAAGTGCTATATCTGAAGTATTAACAGAAGAATGTCCTGCTAAATTAGTAAGATTAGGAATTAAAGATACTTTTGGTAAATCTGGTAGAGCTGAAGAATTAATGGAATATTATGGAATTACAGCCAAGGAGATAGTGAATCAATTCAGTTAAACTGGTAAAAATGTTCCAAAACTACATCCTAAAACTGGTAAAAATGTTCTGAAATCACATTGGTTTTTTGGTAAAAGTGTGATAAAATATTTTTAAGGAATGGTAAAATGAGAAGAAAAGCATTAGAAAAATTATTAGAATGGAAACAATCAAATAGAAGAAAGCCATTGATAATTAAAGGGGCAAGGCAAGTTGGAAAAAGTTGGTTTATGGAAGAAGAAAGGGCAAAAAGACTTATGGAAGAATATCCAATAGCAATAGAGCGGATTAAATTCATAATGAGCAAGAAATGTCCTTATGAGACTTAGGTTAATAACCTAAGTCTTTTATATATCTAGTGCATAACCTATAATTATTAAATAAAGAGAGAAAAAGAAAGATAATTAATAAAAAAGGTAATAAAAACAATATTTTCTGTCATTTTTCAAGGCAAAAAGTATTGCAAAAAATAGACTTTATTGTTATGATTTAGAAAGAATAAAAATTAATATAAGAAATATATGGTAAGGAGACCAAAAAATGATAGAATTTAGAAATGTAAAGAAGACATATGGAACAGGTACAGAAGCTGTAAAAAATGCTAATTTTACAATTGATAAGGGTGAATTTGCATTTTTAGTAGGAACATCAGGGAGTGGAAAATCAACATTAATAAAATTAATATTAAAAGAAGAAGAACCATCATCTGGAAATATTATAATAAATGGAAAAGACACAACATTTTTAAAATCAAGTAGAGTTCCATTTTTAAGAAGAAGTATGGGAGTGGTATTTCAAGACTTTAGATTGCTACCAGATAAAACAGTATATGACAATGTGGCTTATGCTATGTATATTGTAAGAGCAACACCAAGACACATTAGAAGACAAGTTCCAATGGTACTTTCATTAGTGGGACTTAGTGGAAAAGCAAAAATGTATCCAAATGAATTATCAGGAGGAGAACAACAAAGAGTGGCATTAGCAAGAGCATTAGTTAATAACCCATCTATGTTAATTGCAGATGAACCAACAGGAAACCTAGATCCAGAAACAGCATGGGATATTATGAATTTATTAAATGATATTAACATGAGAGGAACAACAGTAGTAGTTGCAACACATGCTAAAGACATTGTGGATCAAATGAAAAAAAGAGTTATTCATATAGATAAAGGTGAAATAGTAAGAGACGACAAAAAAGGTGGTTATAATTATGAAATATAACATATTAGGATATTTAATAGGTGAAGGATTTGGAAATGTATTTAAAAACAAAAAATCTACTGGAGCATCACTTATGATTATGTGTGCAACTATGATTATATTTGGAGTGTTCTTAATAATGGGAGAAAATATTAATCATTTTGTAGCAGAAGTAGAATCGGCACAAGGATTTCAAGTATTTATAAATAATGATGCAACTAGGGAACAAGAAAATGAGGTTGGAGATAAAATAAGAGCAATCCAAGGAGTAAGCACATCAGAATATGTATCAAAAGAACAAGCATTAAATGAAATGAAAGAAAGATTTGGAGACAAACAAGACTTACTAGCTGGATATGAAGAAAATAATATATTTCCAGCATCATATGTTGTAACATTAACAGATTTAAAATTAAGTAAAGAAGTACAAGAACAAATTTTAACTTTTGATAATATAAAAAGAATAACAAGCAGAGATGAAACTGTAACAACATTAATAAATTTAGCAAATGGAATAAAAATCATAACTGGTGTTATATTAATACTATTAGTAATAATTTCAATTTTCATAATAGCAAATACAATAAAACTTACAGTACATGCAAGAAGAAAAGAAATATCTATAATGAAGTATGTAGGTGCAACAAATGGATTTATTAGATGGCCATTTATAGTAGAAGGAATGATAATTGGAATATTAGCTAGTGCTATTTCAATTGTATTAGTAGGATTTGCATATAGCTTTATAGCTGAGAGAATGGTTAATTCAGAATTTATGCAACTTATAAATATGAGTTTAGTAACATTTAGTAATATGCTTAATTCTATAATTAGTGTATATATGTTACTAGGAATTGGAATAGGAGCAATAGGAAGTGTTATTTCTATGAGAAAATATTTAAAAGTGTAAAGGAGAAAACATGCGTAAATTTTTATGTGGTATTCTAGCTTTTATAATTTGTATTTTTAGTATATGTATATATGTACAAGCAGAAGAGGTAAATGATTTACAAACAATGCAAGAAGAATTGCAAGATCAAATAAATGATGTAAATAATGAATTAGAAAATGTACAAAGTAGGTTATCAGAAAATTTACAGCAAGTTCAAAAGTTAGATGAAAATATAGAAACTTCAAATCAAGAGCTAGAAGAATTAAATATTAAAATTGTAGAATTACAAGATTCAATAGATGAAGTTGAAGAAAAACTAAAAATAGCAGAGGAAAAATATGAAAGACAAAGAAAAATATTAGAATCAAGACTTGTAGCCATGTATGAATCAGGAGATACTAAATATTTAGATGTTATATTAAGTTCTAAAAATATATCAGACTTTTTATCAAATTATTTTTTAATAACAGAGGTTGCAAGTCATGATACTGATTTATTAGAAGAAATGGAATTACAAAAAAATGAAATAGAATTAGACAAGAGGAAATTAGATTTTTCCAGAAACCAACTAGCAACAATAAAGCAAAATCAAACAAGAACAGCAAAAATTTTAGAAAATACAAAAAGTGTTAGAGAAAACTTTATTTCAAGATTATCAGATCAAGAAAAGGAACTTCAAAATTCAATAGATGAAATGAATGTAAGATATGCAGAAGTAAATGCAGAAATACTAGCACTTGCATTAGGAGGACTTGATTCACAGTATATAGGAGGAGAACTTGCATGGCCAGTTCCAGGATATACTAGAGTTACATCAAGATATGGAATGAGAGTACATCCAATTACAGGTATATATAAATTACACACAGGGACAGATATTAGTGCACCAACAGGAGCAAATTTTGTAGCAGCAAATGATGGAATAGTAACCAAAGCAGGATATAATAGTGCATATGGAAATATGGTAATTATAGATCATGGTGGTGGAATTTCTACACTATATGCCCATGGAGTAGAAATAACAGTACAAGTAGGAGACTTTGTAAAAAGAGGAGAAACAGTAGTATTAAAAGTTGGTTCAACAGGATATTCAACAGGACCACATGCTCACTTTGAAGTAAGAATAAATGGAATTCCAACAGATCCAATGCCATATATAACTAATGGTGTGGTACCAGAACCAAAAAATAATGAAATAGAAAATGTAACAAGTAATTAGATTTAGTCTAACTACAAAATAGGAGGAACTTATGAAAAATAAAATATTAAAATTAATAGGAAGTTTAGTAATAGGAATAATTTTAATACAAAGTAATATAGTTATAGCAGTAGATAAAGAATCAGCAGATTTAAAAAACCAACAAAATAGTAATAACGAAAAGATTAATGAAGCTAAAAAAGAATTAGAAAATATTAAAGCAGAAAAATCAGAAACTATGAAGCAAGTAGAAAATTTAACATCACAAATATATAGCTATGAAACACAAATTGATGAACTAGAAAATAGAATTTCTGAATTAAATATAAAAATAAAAGAATCAGAAGAAAATTTAGATAAAGCAACTGAAGAATATGAAAAGCAAGAAGCTTTGCTAGAAGCAAGACTTGTTGTTACATATGAAGCAGGAGAAACATCATATTTAGATGTACTATTATCATCTAGTAGTATTACAGACTTAATTTCTAACTATTTTTTAGTAACAGAGTTAGCCAGTAATGATGCAGAATTACTAGAATCTATTCAAAAAAAGAAAGAAGAAATTGAAAATGCAAAACAAATATTAGAAACAAGTAAAAAAGAGTTAACCACATCAAAAGCTAGTGTACAAAGTATATCAACACAACTTAAAAATTCAAAATCAGAAAAAGATAAACAAGTTGCTAAATTATCAGAAGATGAAAAGAAAACACAAGCAAACTTAGATCAATTTCAAGCAGACAATGCCAAAATTGTACAAGAATTAAAAGCAGCAGAATTAAGATATCAAGCACAATTAGAAGCTTTGAGAAAACAACAAGAAGAAGAAAGAAAACAACAACAACAAAATAGCAATAATAATAATTCAAATACAGGAAATTCAAGTGGTGGAGATTACAATGCAGGAACATCAGGATACCTGCAAAGACCTGTTAAAACAGGAATTGTTTCAGCTACTATGTATTACTCAGGAGGTACATATCATGGAGCTTTAGATTATGCAATACCTGTTGGAACAATGGTATATGCAGCAGCAGATGGAGTGGTGTTAACTACTACTTATGCAGGAGGAAGCTATGGATATTATGTAGTAATCCAACATACAAATGGACTAAGAACATATTATGCCCATGGAAATGGAACATTTTATGTTTCACCAGGTACAATTGTTTCAAAAGGTCAATCTATAATGTTAAGTGGAAATTCAGGAAATTCATCAGGACCACATTTACACTTTGAGGTAAGAGTAGCACCATATTCGTGGAGTGCTACAGGAAATGATAGTAGAAGAGACCCAAGAAATTATATGTAAAAAAATAAATACATAGGAAGGCGAATTTTAAAAAATATCAATAAAATTAAACATTGATAAAATTCGCTTTTCTTATATTATAAATAAAAAGGAGAGCTTTAAAATGGAAGAAAAAAGAAGTTTAAGAATATACAAAATAATAATGCTATTAGCTTTAGTAATATTTATAACTTTCTTAATTACATCAATAGGAATGTATCAATATTTTATAAAAAATGAAGAATTAGGTAAGCAAATATTAATAAACTCTACTGAAAAGCATGACATAGCAAGCGAAATTAAAAAGTATGAAGACTTAATTGAAAGATACTATCTAGGAGAAATAGATGAAGAAAAGTTAAGAGAAGGAGCAATTAAAGGATATATAGAAGGACTTGGAGATCCATATACAGAATACATATCAAAAGATGACATGAAAGAATATATGGAAAGTACAAGAGGAAATTTTGTTGGAATTGGAATATATATGGTTAAAAATATAGAATCAAATAGAGTGCAAATATTATCACCTATAAAAAATAGCCCAGCAGAAAAAAACGGAATTTTACCAGGAGATTTAATAATATCAGTAGATGATGTAGAATATACAGCAGATGATATGTCAGTGGCAGCTACAAAAATAAAAGGAGAAGAAGGAACAACTGTAAAAATAAAAATTTATAGAGAATCTGAATATATAGATTTTGAAATTAAAAGAGAAAGTATAAAGGTAAATCCTGTTGAATCTAAAATATTGGAAAATAATATAGGATATATAGTATTTTCATCATTTGATGAAAATACAGCACAAGATTTTAAAACAGAATATGAAAAAATGGAATCACAAGGAATTACATCATTAATTATAGATTTAAGAAACAATGGTGGAGGAATGGTAAGAGAAGCTTTAAATATAGCTAATTATTTCACAGACAAAGGTTCAGTCCTATTATATGAAGCTGATAAAAATAATAATGAAAAAATAGAAAAAGCAAAAAATGACCCTATTATTGATATGCCAGTTATAATTTTAACAAATGAAAATACAGCAAGTTCATCTGAAATATTAGCAGGAGCATTAAAAGACTTAGGAAAAGCAAAAATAGTAGGAACAAAAACATTTGGAAAAGGAGTAATACAAGAAGTACTAACATTAAGAGATGGAAGTGGATTAAAAATAACATCACAAAAATATTTAACACCAAATAGAAAAGAAATAAATGAAATAGGTATTGAACCAGATGTAGAAGTATCATTACCAGATACAGTAACAAATGTATTAGTAGTAAAAGAAGAAGAGGACACACAGCTACAAAAAGCAATAGAAATATTAAATGACAATTAAAATAATAAAACAATAAAAGCAAGGAGAAATATATGAATTTACCAAATAAATTAACTATATTTAGAATAATGTTAGTACCAGTGATGGTAATTATTCCTTTTTTAGGAATAGAAGGAAATTTTTTAGAAATACCAATAGAATATTTAATTATAAATTTAATATTTATAATAGCGTCAATAACAGATAAATTAGATGGATATTTAGCAAGAAAAAATAATCAAATAACAACATTTGGCAAATTTTTAGACCCATTAGCAGATAAAATATTAGTACTAGCAGCTATGATAATGCTAGTGGAAATGCAAAAATTACCAGGATGGATTCCAATAATAGTGTTAGCAAGAGAGTTCATGGTTTCTGGATATAGATTAATTGCAGTAGAACAAGGGAAAAAAGTAATAGCAGCATCAAAATGGGGGAAAATAAAAACAGTTACACAAATGGTAGCAATAATGATAGCAATAATTGACTTAAATGCATTTGGAGAATGCTTAAAAGGAGAACTTCAAGGAGGAGCATTAATATTAAATGCTATTGTAACAATAATGATGATAATACAAGTAATGGCAACCATTTTATCAGGAATTGACTATATGAGAGGATCTAAAGAATTGATAAAATCTAAATAATAGAAAACACTTGACAAAAACCACTTTATAACGTAATATAGTAAAAGATTTTTAAAGAATATATAAATATTATGCAAAACTGAAATTTTGAAAGGAGAATGAAAAATGGAAGAAAAAGAAGTAATATTAACACAAGAGGGATATGATAATTTAGAAAAAGAATTAAACTATCTAAGAACAGAAAAAAGAGCAGAAATAGCAGAAAGAATAAAAGTAGCATTAGGGTTTGGAGATTTATCAGAAAACTCAGAATATGATGAAGCCAAAAATGCTCAAGCAGAAAATGAAATGAAAATAGCAGAATCAGAAAATAAGTTAAGATATGCAAAAATAATAGATGAAAAAGAAATAGACACAGAAACAGTACAAATAGGAAATATAGTAAAAGTATTAGATATAGAATTTGATGAAAAAGTAGAATATTCAATAGTAGGGTCAACAGAAGTAAATTTGGCAGAAAATAAAATATCTAATGAATCACCATTAGGAAAAGCATTATTAGGAGCAAAGAAAAATAACATAGTAGAAGTACATGCACCAGCAGGAATAATGAAATACAAAATACTATCAATAAAAAAATAAAAAGAAATAGAAAATGAAACACATGGGACGGTGACCAAATGTTTCATTTTTTGAGATTTAGTTGTTACTGAATTTGAGTTATTATTAAATATTTTTTATAACATCATAAAATCTATGAAAAAATGAAAAATTATAATATTGATAATCTTTTGAAGTAGTCTGTCGACTGTTAATAATGTAAAAATATAGGGGGTACGACAGATGTTCAAAGTAGCTTAAAAAAAGAGTTTTTTTAATTAGTTGAAATTCAAATGAAAATATATTATAATATTTAAAGAGAACGACAGATGGGTGACTTATATCTCAATAATAACAAGGGATTTTATAGAGCCTGTAATAATCTAAATATACTAGAATGTAAATCAAAATTAAGATTCTAATGTAAATAACTATTTTAGTAATAATCTAAATATACTAGAATGTAAATCCTTTTATCAAAGTATTTGTATATGTATTTTCTCTGTAATAATCTAAATATACTAGAATGTAAATCTGAAAATTTCATGAAGATGTTCTTTTTTATTATTGTAATAATCTAAATATACTAGAATGTAAATAAATCTGACAACAAAACAATAACAAGAAACAAAGAAGTAATAATCTAAATATACTAGAATGTAAATAATGAAAGTACATTAAAACAAAACTATACTGTTAACGTAATAACCTAAATAAAGATATACAAAACCTTAATAATCTGAGGATATATTATAATGTATATCTTTATATTTTTTAAAAATAAAATGAATAGAATAAAAGAAAGAGTTAATACTTATAATATTAGTAATAAAATTAATAAGGTGGTTATAGAATGAAAGAAGATAAAATAATAAAAAATATGAAAACAGAAATAGGAGAAGAAACAACTGAATATGGGGAATTTGTATCATCATATTTTGCATGGATATCATTATCAAAACAAAAAGAGAAAGCTCAAGAATTAGAAAAAATTAGTAAAAAAACAAAAGATAGTAAAATTTAATCAATTAAATATAATAAATAATAAAATAAGGATTTTTTAACCTATTCATAAAATTCTTATTGTTACTATTATTAGTAAATATGGTAGTAAATTAAAAAAGAAGTTTTAGTCCAGTTATTGTTAATGGATAGAATAAGAAAGATACTTTGGAAATATTAAAAAGACTTTGTGACAATTAAGAAAATCATCATAGTATAAAAAATACAAATAGAAATTGATTCTAAAATGAAACAATTAATTGCAGGAAAAGGAATTAATAAAAATTGAAAGAAAGAGTACTTAGAAAACAAGTTAATAGAAGAATATTTAGAAAAAATAAGGCAATGATAGTTAGTTATAATAAATTAAAACATCCTGTAATTAAAAATTATAGGATGTTTTAAAAATCTAAAATGACAACATGGGGACAGTGCCAAAATGTTTCATTTCATAATATTTAAGATATAGGTTTATACTGTTTAATTTATTTTTAAGCTACTATCTAATGCAAGTTTAATCATATTATTTAAACCTGTTTGTCTTTCTTCTGTTGTAGCAATTGTATCAATGAATTTTGAGTCAACAACACTCATTAAACAGCTAGCTTTCTTTCCAAAATGCTTTGCATTATAAAATAAAGCAAATGCTTCCATTTCACCAGAAATTAGGTCGATTTCTTTTGGAGTTCTTTCAAAGAATTTTTCAAAGTTTGTAGAATATGGATCAAAAACATCACAACAAGCTGTATCTCCAACTAATATAGAAATATTATTTTCTTCTGCTGTTTTTATTATAATATCATTTAGTATTTTACTAGCTTCAGCCAAATAACAATTATCATTTGAAAAAGTAAGTGCATAAGTTCCTTCTGTATAAGCTCTATTAGATAAGACAATATCAAATAATTTAAGTTCTGGAAGATATGCTCCACAAGAACCAATTCTAATGATGTTTTCTACTCCATATACTTTATATAATTCATAAGAGTAAATCCCAACACTAGCCATTCCCATTCCATGTGCCATTACAGTAATTTCTTTACCATTATAAAATCCAGTATAAGCAAACATTCCTCGTATACTATTTACCAACTTATAATCATTTAAAAAATTTTCTGCAATATATTTTGCACGAAGTGGATCTCCAGGCATAATAACAGTTTTTGCAATTTCACCAATTTTAGCTTCATTATGTGGTGTAGACATATTAATTTCCTCCTTTTAGTTTAGTATTTATAATAATATTAATAAGTATAACAATTTTCGAAAAAAAAAGCAAAAAATATTTTAAATTAATATTTTTAAACACTAAATTTTGCAATTATATATATAAAATGAATAGAACAAAAGAAAAAGGTAAATACTTATAATATATAATCAATAAGATAGATATAATAATAAAAGAAGAAATATCAAGAAAAGTAAAAATAGAAAAATCTATTATAAAGGTCAAAGAAAGTTAAAGTAAGAAAGTGGAAAAGAGGAAGAATACATGAAGATATCAGATATAATAGAAAAATTTATAAAGGAAAAATTCGATAAAACAGAAATAATTGAAATACAAAGAAATGAGATTGCAAATAAATTTAGCTGTGTACCATCACAAATTAATTATGTAATAGCAACAAGATTTAAAGAATCACAAGGATATTATGTAGAAAGTAGGCGAGGAGGAGGAGGTCATATTCGAATAAAAAAAATAGAAAAATCAAAATCAGAATATATTTTACATATTATAAATAATATAAATTGTAAGTTAAGTACAAGTGAAGTAGATGTATTAATTAGTGATTTATTAACATATAGTATGATTGGAAGTAAAGAAGCAAAATTATTAAAGGTAGCTACAAGTGATAATGTATTGCAATTATCAAATGAATTAAAAGATGAAGTAAAAGCAAGGATTTTTAAAAATATTTTATTGAATTTATAATTAAGATTTATGAATTAAATAGGAAGGTGTGTATTATGGAATATAAGTTTACAGGTAGAGCTAAAAAGGTGATAGAATATGCTAATAATATGGCGATTGAATTAGGACATAGTTATATTGGCTCAGAACACATTTTATTTGGCTTGGCTAAAGAAAGTGCAGGAATAGCTTCAAAGGTACTGGAAAATCAAGAGATAACTCCAGAAAGTATTATTGATAAAATTATTGAATTGATTGGTAAAGAAGAACATATTGGTGCAACTTTAGGATTTACTCCAAGGAGTAAAAGGGTTATTGAAAATGCTTTTATTGAGTCCAGAAGGTTAGGTTATGATTATATTGGTACAGAACACTTGCTAATGGGGATAGTAAAGGAAGGTGATAGTATTGCTTCTAGGATATTGCTTGAATTAAATGTAAATATTCAGATTGTCTATAGTGAGATTATTAAGGTTATAAATGAAGGAGAAAATATTAATCCAGAAGAGAAAAAAGATAAGAAAGAGCCAAAAAGTGGTAGCTATAATCAAACGACAATACTAAATCAGTTTGGAGAGGATTTAACTAAGAAAGCTTCTAAAGGCAAACTAGACCCTGTGATAGGTAGAAGAGAAGAAATAGAAAGATTGATACAAATATTATCCAGAAGAACTAAAAACAACCCTTGCTTAATTGGAGAACCAGGTGTTGGTAAAACAGCTGTTGTTGAGGGGTTAGCTCAAAAGATTATGGCAGGTGATGTCCCAGAAATATTAAAAAGCAAAAGAGTAGTAAGTATTGATATTTCTAGTATGGTAGCAGGAGCTAAATACAGAGGTGATTTTGAAGACAGAATAAAAAAAACATTAGCAGATGTTAAAAAAGCAGGAGATATTATTTTGTTTATTGATGAAATCCATACAATTGTAGGAGCAGGGGCAGCTGAAGGAGCAATTGATGCAGCTAATATTTTAAAGCCTCTTTTAGCAAGAGGTGAGATTCAGTTAATAGGAGCTACTACTATTAGTGAATATAGTAAGTATATTGAAAAAGATGCAGCTTTAGAAAGAAGATTTAGTCCAGTTACAGTTAATGAGCCAAATGAAAACGATACTTTGAAAATAATAAAAGGACTTCGTGATAAATATGAAGCTCATCATGGTGTAAAGATTACAGATGAAGCTATAGAATCTGCTATTAAAATGTCTGTTAGATATATAAATGATAGATTTTTACCAGATAAAGCTATTGACTTGATTGATGAAGCAGCTTCTAAAGTAAAACTTAGAACATATACAGAACCAGAAGATTTAAAACAAATAGAAGAAAAAATTGAATTGATTCGGAAAAGATAAAGAAGAAGCAATTAGGATGCAAAAATTTGAAAAGGCAGCTATTTTTCGTGATGAAGAAAGAATATTAAAAGAAAAATTTAAAAAAGAACAGCAAAAATGGAAAAATAAAAATACTAAATCAATGGTAATAATAACTGAGGAAAATATAGCAGAAGTAATTGCAGTTTGGACAGGAATTCCTGCTAAAAAAATAACAGAAGATGAAAATCAAAAATTAAAAAATTTAGAAAGTAATCTTCATAAAAGAGTAATTGGTCAAAAAGAGGCAGTAGAAGCGGTAGCTAAAGCTATTAGAAGAGGAAGAGTAGGACTAAAAGATCCAAAAAGACCAATTGGTTCATTTCTATTTTTAGGTCCAACAGGTGTTGGGAAAACTGAGTTATCAAAAGCATTATCAAAAAGTTTATTTGGAGATGAAAAATCTATGATAAGAATTGATATGTCTGAGTATATGGAATCTCATTCTATTTCTAAATTAATTGGGTCACCTCCAGGATATATTGGGTTTGAAGAAGGAGGACAATTAACGGAAAAAGTAAGAAGAAAGCCTTATTGTGTTATTTTGTTTGATGAAATTGAAAAAGCACATCCAGATATTATCAACATACTTCTTCAAATACTAGAAGACGGAATACTAACAAATAGTCAAGGTAGAACTGTAGATTTTAAAAATACTGTAATTATTATGACATCCAATATTGGAGCAAGAATAATTACTGATAAAAAATCTCTAGGTTTTAGTCAAAATATTAATCAAGAAAAAAAAGAAAGTAAAAACAAAGAATATGAAGAAAGTAAAAAGGAAGTTATAGAAAATTTGAAAAAAGAATTAAGACCAGAGTTTATAAATCGTATAGATGAAATTATTGTATTTCACAAGTTAGTAGATGAAGAAATTAATCAAATTATAGATATAATGTTACAAGATATTATAAATAGATTAAAAATGCAAAAAATAGAAATAGAAATAACTCCTGAAGTAAAGCAATTAATTGCAAGTAAAGGAATTGATAAAAATTTTGGGGCAAGACCATTAAGAAGAACTATTCAAAATATATTAGAAGATAAATTAGCAGAAGAAATTTTAGATGGAAATTTAGAGAAAAATAAGACAATAGTAGTTAGTAGTGAAAATGATATAGTAGTTATAAAAAGGTAAATTTCTTTTTTGAAAAACAGTGTAATCATAATAAAAAATCACACTGTTTTTCTATATTTTAAAAAAATTAACATTTATATAAATATTTTCTAACTTTTAACTCTAACAAATTTTTACTGTAATAAAACTGGAAAAAGTATAAATATATCTAAAGAATTTCTTTGTAAATAATGCGGTTTTTAATACATCAAAAGATTCTGAAAAAGCACAATATTTATCAACAAAAGTCAGTATAAGACCTTCAAAAGAAGAAGGTAATTTTATTGTAAGAGGCCACATATGAGTCAAAATCATTTCTTTTTCCTTTTCATTTAAATTAAATAATTCACAAGCATTATCACAAGCAATTTTTGGGTGAGCAAAAGCATGTAGGCCTTTTTCATTTGGTATCTTTTTTCTCCAATCATAAAGGAAAAAATCATGTAACATAGCACCTCGTGTAGCTGAAATATAGTCAAGGTTACATTTTTTAGAAATTAGATAACAATAATAACTAACCATATAACAATGTTCATAACAACTAGTATTATAATGTTGTTTATATTTTTTCATCTCCTGAACAACAGGATTATTAATTATATCTTGAATAATTTCCAGGAATTCTATATCTGTATTTATTAAGTTTTGATTATAAATTTTCATAAAAACCTCTTTATCTGTATGTATTTCTTTCTAAATTATAGCATAAAAAAAGCAAAAGTAAAATAAAATAAGTGAATTAATAAAATGTTAATAATTGCCTACTTCTAAGAATTAAGTGTAGATAAAAAAATCATTTCCTCTAATATTTGGATTGCATTAGTAGCAGCACCTTTTCTTAAGTTGTCAGCAACTATCCATAAATTGATACCATACTCAACACTTTTATCACGACGTATTCTACCAACATAAACTTCATTACTACCATTTATTTTGCTAGCTAATGGGTAATGATTTTTATCAATATTATCAACAACAATGATTCCAGGGAAACTCTCTAAAAGTATTCGTATATCATATAAATCAAAATCATTTTCCAATTCTATATTAATAGATTCCCCATGGCAATTTTCAATTGGAACTCTAACTGCAGTTGCAGTTACCAAAAGATCGGGTTTATGTAATATTTTTCTTGTTTCATCTATTAATTTATGCTCTTCTTTTGTATAACCATCTTCCATAAAAGTATCAATATGAGGAATACAATTATTATAAATTGGATATGTGAATTTTTTTAAATCTTCATTTTCTGATTTATTTTGTAAATCAAAAATTCCATATCTACCAGCTCCAGAAACAGCTTGATATGTTGAATATATAACTCTTTTAATACCATATTTAGAATCAATTGCTTTTAATGGTAAAACAGCTTGTATAGTGGAACAATTAGGATTTGCAATTATTCCACAATGCTTTTTTATATCTTCTGAATTTACCTCAGGTACAACTAAAGGTACATTTTCATCCATTCTAAATACACTACTATTATCAATAACAATACAACCTTTTTCTTTTGCAATAAGAGCATATTTTTTAGATACACTTCCTCCTGCACAAAAAATTGCATAATCAAAATGTAAATCAAAAGATTTATGTGTTAGTTCACACATAACATAGTCTTGGTTCATAAAACGAATTTTTTCACCAACAGAATTTGAGGAACAAAAAAGAGTATAAGATGTATTTTTAATATTTTTTTCCTCTAAAACCTTTAAAACAGTTCTTCCAACTAAGCCAGTAGCACCAATAATTGCAATTTTACATTTTTTTTGCATAAAATTACCTCCTAAAAATTAAATAACTAATATAAAAGTATGCAAAAATAATAATAATGATACTTAAGAAAATATAAATAAGAAAAAATTAAGAAATTGTAAAAGGTAGAAAACTAGCTAATTATAGAGTTGTAAGTTTATATAAATACAACAAAATTCGCGAAAAATATTGCATAATGAATATAATAATAGTATAATATTTAAGGTAGAATAATATTATATAAAAAAGTAATATTAAAAAAGAGAGGTAAAAAGATGGAATATTTATATATACTAAGAGAAGCTCTAGTATGGACAATAACAATATTTTGGTTATATCAAATTATGGTTAGTTTATGTTCATTAGTAAAAATAAAAGATAGACCTTTAAAAGTAGATAAAGACCATAAGTTTATGGCAGTTATACCAGCACATAATGAAGAAGCAGTTGTTGGAAATTTAGTTGAAAGTTTGAAAAAACAAAATTATAATAAAGAATTATTGGATATTTATGTAATAGCAGATAATTGTACTGATAATACAGCAAGAGAAGCTGAAAAAGCAGGAGCAATTGTATATGAAAGATTTGATAATACAAAGAAAACAAAAGGATATGCACTAGATTGGTTTTTAAAACAAAAAATAGAAGAAAAAGCAACATATGATGCATTTTTTGTATTTGATGCAGACAATATAGTAGATCCAAATTACACAAAAAATATGAATAAAAAACTATGTCAAGGAGAAGAAGTAGTACAAGGATATAGAGATATTAAAAATCCGACAGATAGTTGGGTTACAGCTGGATATGCAATATTTTATTGGACTATGCATAGATTTTATCATTTAGCCAGATATAATTTAGGATTATCACCATTATTAAATGGTACAGGATTTATGATTAAATTTGATGTAGTAAATCCACAAGGTTGGGACACTATTACATTAACAGAAGATATAGAATTTTCATTAAAAAGAATTATAGCAGGTAAAAAACTAGGTTGGTCAACAGATGCAATAGTATATGATGAACAGCCAGTAGAATTTAAACAAAGTTGGTCACAAAGAAGTAGATGGACAGTTGGGCATATGCAATGTATAAAAGAATATACAAAACAACTAGCAATTGCTACAAAAGAAAATAAAACAATGATGAATTTTGATGGATTTTTATATATTATAGGAAGTATTCCAATGTTTATAATAACATTAGTATTATTACTTACAAACTTTTTAATGTATGCAGGAAATGCAATGACAGAAATCAAATTAATTGAAAATATATTAAGATATTTAATTCCAACATTTGTATTGCCAATAGGAACAGCTGTAATAGTAATGTTGCTAGATAGAAGACCAATTAGGCCAATGTTAAAAGGATTAATTTGTTATCCACTATTTATGGGTTCATGGTTACTAATTAACTTTAAATGTTTATTTAAAAGAGAAACAACATGGGAAAAAATAAATCATGTTAGAGATATAAAAATTGGAGAAGTTGGAGAAGTTGGAGAAGTTGAAGAAGTAGCACAAGTTGTTGAAAAAGTATAATTTAATATAGAAAAAAATGCAACTACTCTTGTAATTGCATTTTTAAATTCTTCCATATTTCTCCTATCTCTATAAATGAATGATTATCTCATGATATCTTCATTTATATTTAACTTTTATTTTTTATTAATTAAATTAATAACATATTTAATAAACACACTAAAAAGTCTATGTTATTTTATAAAATTCTCATTTATCTAGAATCTTTCTTTACCATTAACCCTATCATTTCTCTCTGGATCTGTTTTTTACAGTCCTTACCATCCTTCGTTCAATGTATAAAGATAAAGTGACATGGCATTTCTGCTTTACTACTGGCTCATTTAAGGCCTTATGGAGAAAATTCTCCTCATGCCACTTTTATCTAGCTAAATTAATATATTATGCTACTTTTAATTGCTCTAATCTATCTTGTGTAAATACTCTTGTAGCCTTGTACTCTTCATTTTTTGTTACTACCGCATATATGATTTGCAATATCTTACCTATTACTGCTACTATCGCTTGCTTCTTCTTTAATTTGTTTTCTTTCCTTGTTGTTAAATATTTGTATAACTCTTTTATTTCTTTATTTTGATGTACCATTGTGAATGCCATTTTATACATTATACTTCTTAGCAAACTTCTTCCTCTTTTTGATATTTTCGTTCTTCCTTTTTGTTTTCCTGAACTATTTTCTACTAAATTTAATCCTGCATATCTTCTTATTTGCTCATAACTATCAAATCTATTGATATCTCCAATTTCTCCAATTAACATTGCTGAACTTACTACACCAATTCCTTGTATACTTGTTAAAGTCTCTAAAAAACCAGTTTCCTTTAAGCTCTTCTCTAATTCTTGTTCTATCATCTCTATCTGTCTATTTAACAATTCTGATTCTTCTACATATATTCTTAATTGAATTTTAGCTCCAAAAACTCCTTCTGTTGTCCCTATACTTTCTAATGCTATTTCATAAATATCCTCTACTTGTTTTTTACTATACCCTCTTTTTACTGTCTTTTTTATATACTCTAGCAACTTATCTCTTCCCATGCTTTTTATGTCTTCTGGAAATGGACATCTCTTTAATATTTCTTCTGATGTTATACTTAATATTCTTTTGAATACCTTTGTATATTCTGGAAAATATTCATCTATTGTTGCTATTAGTCTATTCTTTACTCCATTTTGTTTTCTTACTATCTCTGCTCTTGTATTTGATAAATTTCTTAATTCCGCCCATACTCCTTCTGGTAAATATGGCTCAAAAAATCTTGCTTCTTTTATTAATCTTGCTATTGTCATACAATCCTTTTTATCACTTTTTGTTTGACAATTATCATCAAACTCTTTTGAACTCTTTACATGAAATGGATTTACTGTCACTACTTTTATCCAGCTTATTTGTTTTAAATATCTTGCACATGCTTTCCAGTAGTGTCCTGTTGGCTCCATTCCTATTATTACTTTCTCAAAACTCAGCATGGTTAAAACACTTTTTATTGTTTTAACTAGACTTTCAAAGCCTTTTTTGTTATTATCAAAAGAGAAGGATTTTCTTATTTCTTTTCCATTTGGTAGTATTATACCTGCCCAATGTACATTTTTTGCTATGTCTATTCCCACAATTACATCTGTGTTTTCAATAGCATCAAATTTTGAATTTTGTGAATTTGTCATAATTTTTACCTCCAA
>JGI994J12354_10000442_pt1 | contig 41229 bp, 28 predicted proteins | sample IntmicLarv3ML3BL_FD_12354 | JGI IMG/M metagenome (IMG submission 12354) | reverse complement strand
GGGGGGGGGTAGACGTCAAGAATGCCCCTACAACGCGTGTAGTTGCCACTAGAATCGATTTGTAATGCCCAAGTGTCATTTTTTAATACCCAAAAAGTCGTATTTTCACCAAAATTTGTCAACCCTTATTTTTTTACGACGATCTAAAAACATTCTAAAAAAATGTCAAAAAAAGTTTATTTTTTATATCTAAATTTCACTCAAAAAAACATATATAATTGCTATCTTTTTATCATTCATAATTTACCAAAAAATTATTTGATTTTATAAGCAAATAGAACACCCATCCTTTAATTCGCATTAGAGCGCGAAATGCACCCTTTTCCGAACTTTATTAAAATAGAAACGGACGAGCAGAAATTTTTACATTCCACTCGTCCGCGATACTAATAAACTATAATATGTTAAAAAATTTCCTAATGAAAATCACATGTTCCACTCACTCTAAATTCTAAATTTCCTATTCTTCATTAGAAAAAGAAACTGTCGCGCTGATGAAAATCTCCTATTCTTCTGTGCGGTCAAGTATTTTTGAAGATATGAGTTTCGCACTTTTATTCTACTAAAAGAGCAGTTTTTTTACGAGTCTTTACATATTAGTTTGCAAAAAAATTAAAAAAAAGCTTGCCAAAGGAGAAAGGAAATATAGATTCACTTTCTTTAATAAATGGATCGCTAGCTCAATGGTAGAGCAGTTGCCTTTTAAGCAATTGGTTCCGAGTTCAAATCTCGGGCGGTCTACTTAAAAATTTTCGTTTCTATTCAACATTGAATTTATTTTACACGCGCCCGTAGCTCAATTGGATAGAGCTTCTGACTACGGATCAGAAGGTTGCAGGTTCGACTCCTGCCGGGCGCGCAGCAAACTGGGTTTGCATCTATATTGACCTACTACACTCGCCAAATGAACGCATTGCTTACGCAATAGCTTTACACGATTAACCTTTAAGCATATTGCTATTTTTCTAAAGAGGCGGACTTCGTCCTTTGATTCTAGTTTAAGGATGCCTTTTCCACTCGCATCCATTCTTTCCAACTTCGTTTGTGAATTACTTTTTTTCTTCCAGTTAATCGTTAAATGCGATTTTAAAAGGAATCACTTTTTTGCTATTTGGAAAGAATTAATAGTGATATTACATTTTTAGTAAAAAAAGAAATTGTATTCAATAGAATAAAATATTTGAAATGTTTACATTTCATCTGATTTTTACAGGCTTTAAATAAAAATGCAAAAATTAGAAAAAAAAGCTTGCATGTTGAAAAATTAAAATCAATATAACGTGCTTTAATTTGGATAGGTCCCCATCGTCTAGCCCGGTCTAGGACATTGGATTTTCATTCCAAGAACTGGGGTTCGAATCCCCATGGGGACGCCAAATTATTTAAAAAACTCTGAACTTTTCGTTCAGAGTTTTTTTGCAAACTGGCAAACTGGGTTTGCATCTATATCCCATTCGGAGCGTTTACTTCGTAAACATCACACAATACTATATGTAAATTTATTTTTCAGTTAACTTGCATCAGCAATTGCACGTAGTCAATGCGTTTTAGTATAACGAGCACTTTAAGAGTGTGGCAAACCGCATGAGCTATTGATACCAAATCAATGCGACACGGGATTTCTCTGCAGGACAGCAAGCGAACTATGATGCGCGCTTGAATCGGGGTAGATATTTTATTTTTTACAAAAAACATTTTTGTAAAAGATAAAATGCCCCGATTCAAGTGTAGGTACTCTCACATTGAGCACCACTCACGTTCTGCAAATGCAGTCTCACCAATATGGATGCAAGCCCCGCTTGCCTCGGTTGCAAGGCTGAGCAAGCCTTGCCGAGAGTTCGAAGGGGCGAGTAGCCCCTCGTGGGGGATTCGAAAGGGAGCAAAAAGCTCCATACGAAAGTTCTTGAATGTTTTTTTTAAGATGTCTATAAAGTTTTGCAACTATATGAAAACGATTAATATTATATTACTGGGGGCACTTGCTACGATGTTGGCAGGATGTCAGAATTCAAGTTCGGTCAATCTTACAGGATATGTAAATCCTTTTATAGGAACGAGCGTTAAAGACGATGGACATACATTCCCTGCAGCGACATTGCCAATGGCTATGGTTCAAGCAGGCCCTGACACTGGTCTTTTTGGGTGGGAGTATTGCGCAGGATACAAGTATGAAGATGATAAAATTTTGCATTTTAGTCAGACTCATTTGAGCGGCCCTGGATCTATCGACTTGGGCGATATCTGCATAATGCCATTTACTGGAACTGCGGAGCGTAAGAGCTTTGAAAGTAAATTCAGCAAAGCAAATGAAAAAGCAAGTCCTGGATTTTACAGCGTAATATTAGATGACGCAAAGGCCGCGGTCGACATTACAGCTACTGAACGTGTTGCGTTGTATTCAATCAAGTATCTTGATAATGACGGAAAGCTTTTTCTAGATTTACAGTCAGGCTTGAGCTTTGGTCCAGAAGCTATGAGAGCTCGCATACTTGAGTGCGAAGTGACAATTCATGATGAATACACAATCTCTGGCTATATGCGCGCACGCATGTTGATTCCTGATCGCAAGCTTTTTTATTGCATCAAATTTGACAAGCCTATCTTGAGCAAAGTAGAACTTCCAAAGACTCATGAGCAAGAAAAAGCTCCTCGCTACATCTTGGATTTCGGAATGAAAAAAGATGAAGTTTTGAATGTAAAAATTGCCCTTTCAAATGTGAGTGAAGAAGGCGCATTTAAAAACATGATTGCAGAATTGCCTGACTTCGACTTTGAAAGAACAAGAATTGCCGCAGACAAAAAATGGAATGATGTTTTGTCTAAAATCGTAATCGACGCAGATGACGAACAAAAAACTATTTTCTATACAGCAGTGTATCACTCATTGATGCATCCAAATAATATTGCAGATACAGATGGCACATTCCGCACTCCAAGCAATGAGTTTAAAGTTTCAGAAAACAAAAAATATTTCGGAACATTTAGTTTCTGGGACACTTATCGCGCGGCCCATGCTCTCTATACTATAATCACTCCTTACAATGTGAACGACTTTGTGAACTCAATGCTCATGTACTATGATGCAAATAATATGCTTCCAAAAATGCCTTGGTACAATAGCGATATTTTCACAATGATTGGCGTACACTCTATCAGTGTTTCTGTCGAAGCGGCGCAAAAGGGATTTGACGGATTCGACAAAGCAAAACTTTTAGACGCTGCTGTTGAAACTCTAAATAAAAAGCGTGAATACAATAGTGTAGGCAACAATACTCAATGGGAGTCTTGGGAAGATTATCCTCTCTATGAAAAACTCGGCTACTATCCTTTTGATGTCTTGAAAGTAGAATCTATTTCTCGCACACTTGAAAATGCTTACAATGATTACTGCGTTGCTGTGCTAGCAAAATCTTTGGGCAATCAAGAAGTCTATGAAAGATTTTCTAAGCGTTCATTGAGTCACAGAAATGTGTTCGACCCTGTAATAAAATTCATGCGTGGAAAAGATAGCGAAGGCAATTGGCGTGAACCTTTCGACCCAATGGAACTTTGTCATGGATACAGCAATGGCGGTGATTTTACTGAAGCAAATTCTTGGATTTATACTTGGCATGTTCAACACGACATTCCTTGGCTAATCGAGGCTATGGGCGGTAATGAAGCGTTTGTTGCAAAGCTAAATCAATTCTTCTCTATCCCATTCCCAGAGGGTTCAAAGACAAGTTTGACAAGTGGCGCAATAGGTCAATATGTTCATGGAAATGAACCAAGTCACCACATCTCATATCTCTTCGCTCTTGCAGGTGAACCAAAGCGCACTCAAGAACTCGTACGCAAAATTTGCACAACTCTATATCAAAACACGACAGATGGTCTTTGTGGAAATGACGACTTAGGTCAAATCAGCGCTTGGTATGTCTTCAGCACAATGGGATTTTATCCCGTAAATCCTGTCTCCGCTGAATACGTTTTCGGCGCTCCACAATTCAAAAGTGCTGTGATAAATTTAGCAGACGGCAACACATTCAAAATCGTTGCTAAAGATTTATCTGAAGAAAATAAATACGTAAAACGTATCCTCCTAAATGGTAAAGTCATCACAACCCCTTACATCACCCACTCTCAAATCATGCAAGGCGGCACCCTCACCTTCGAAATGTACTCAGATAAAAATTAAATAAATATATTTAATATATTATTTTTAAAAAGAGCATTTTCATTTAATAATTTATTAAACGAAAATGCTCTTTTTGTAATTATATTTATTTGTTTTGTTCGATGTCTGTTGTTTCATCTTTTCAGGGGCTGTTGCCCCTGAAACCCCACGAAGGCATTCTGCCTTTCGAAACCTGAGCAAAGGCTCCTCGCCTTTGCAAACTCGGCAGGAAGTTCGTTCCTGCACCTGAAATTGACCCACTGCATAGACAGAGAGTCCGCATTGCTTCGCAATTGCTCGATGCGATTTGCTGAATAAATAGAATGCAAAAAGCAAATTAAAAAAAGATTACCTAGAAATCGCATTCAGCAATTAGCGTAGCTAATGCGTGTGTCTGTCTATGTAGAAGGGCTATATGATGCAAACGCAACGTTTGCTTTGGGGTTTGGGGCGAAACCAGCCCCAATCAGGTTTCAAAAGGACGGAAGGCCTTTTGCGGGTGTTGGGCAGAGCCCAACAAATATATATAAAAAGAGCATTTTTGTTAAATAAAAATTATTTAATGAAAATGCTCTTTTTTAAAAATAAAAATTTGATTTTTTGAATTTGGTAGGTGATAATTGCGTATATGTTTTTGAAATCGGCGAAAATAGATTTGTTGTCGGGTAATTTTCCTGAGTATGAACTGCTTGACACAGGCGATAAATTGAAGCTTGAGAGGTTCAAAGATGTCGTTGTAATTCGCAGTGAACCTAAGGCTTGGTGGAAGCCATGTTTGCCTAAAAAAGAATGGGCAAAAGCAACGGCGAGATATTTTGACGATGACAAAAAAAATAGTCATTGGCAATTTTTCTCAAAGGTAAATGCTCCTATATTGGATTACAAAGGCATTAAGTTTGCAACAAAGTTTATGGATGGCTCAAAGCATTTAGGTGTATTCCCTGAACAAGAACCGCACTGGAGTTATCTAGCAAGCCAAGCAAGACCAAAAGCAAGTTTACTGAATTTGTTTGGATACACAGGCGCAGCTTCTTTGGTTGCCGCAAAGGCTGGTTATGAGGTGACACATGTTGATGCTTCAAAACCTTCTATTTCTTGGGCAAGACAGAATCAAGAACTAAGCGGATTATCAGAAAAACCTATTCGCTGGATTATTGATGACGCATTGAAATTTGCAAAACGTCAAGAACGCAAATCTGCAAAGTACGACGCCATAATACTCGATCCTCCCGCTTTTGGCAGAGGTCCGAAAAACGAATTATGGAAGCTCGAAAAAATGTTGCCTGAACTACTAGATGCTTGTTCACAATTGATTTCAGAAAATCCAATATGTGTCATTATCACGCTCTACTCTATAGACGCTTCTTCAATAATGGCAAAGAATATGTTGATGCAATATTTCCCCATGTTTAAAAATTTTGAAGCAGGTGAATTGGTTTTGAATCCTAAAGATGAAAGTATGCAATTGCCTCTTTCAATCTACGCAAAAGCTTTTTAAAAAAACAAAAAAATGAATTGGCAAAGATATAAAGATTACTCCGTAAACATAGATTCTCTCGGATTTATGTTAGATTTTAGTCGTGTAAGTTTTGAAGAAAAATTTTTCAAATCTATGCAAACAAAAATGCAAAATGCTTTCGACAAAATGCAAGAACTTGAAAATGGTTCTATCGCAAACCCTGATGAAAAACGTATGGTAGGGCACTACTGGTTGCGTAATCCCGACATTGCGCCTAGTCAAGAAATTGCTGAAGAAATAAAATCTACTCTCACAAAAATTTCTCTATTTGTTGAAAAAATCCATTCAGGATCTTTTTTAACTTCAAAAGGAACCATTTTTAAAAATCTTCTTTGCATAGGCATAGGCGGCTCTGCGCTTGGACCAGAACTTGTCGCGGAAGCTTTAGGCAATCCTAAAAAAGATAAAATGAAAGTCTTTTTCTTAGATAACACAGACCCCGATGGATTCGATGTTGTGTTCTCTAAGCTAGATGGACAACTTGATGAAACTCTTGTTTTAATCGCCTCAAAATCAGGTGGCACTCCTGAGCCGCGCAATGCGATGTTAGAAACTATTGCAAAATTCGAAGCGCAAAAAATCGATTTTTCAAAACACTTTGTCGTGACAACAGGCAAAGATAGTCAGCTTTACAACTTCGCAAAAGAAAAAGATTTTTTAGACATCTTCCCTATGTGGGATTGGGTCGGAGGAAGAACAAGTGAGTTCGCCGCAGTCGGCATTTTGCCTGCGGCATTGCAAGGCATCGACACAAACGCAATGCTTGAAGGCGCAAAGCTTATGGACATTGCGACACGTGAAAATTCTATGCGCAAAAATCCAGCCGCAATGTTGGCTCTTGCTTGGTACTACTGCACAGATGGCGCAGGGAAAAAAGATATGGTCATCCTCCCTTACAAAGACAGACTCCTTTTATGTTCACGCTATTTGCAACAACTCATAATGGAATCTTTAGGCAAAGAACTTGATTTAGATGGCAAGATTGTAAGTCAAGGTTTGAGCGTTTATGGCAACAAAGGTTCGACTGACCAGCATGCTTTTGTTCAGCAATTGCGTGACGGCATAGACAATTTTTTTGTCACCTTTATTGAGGTTTTGAAAGATAGAGATTCTGAAGAGTTTTTTGTCGAAGAAAATGTCACTGCAGGAGATTATTTGCAAGGATTCTTCTTAGGCACAAGACAAGCTCTTACTCAAAAGAAAAGAGAAAACATTACAATTTCCCTTCCAGATGCTTGCGAAAAAAGCGTAGGTGCGTTAATTGCTTTGTTCGAGCGAGCAACTGGTCTTTACGCTTCGCTAATCAATGTTAACGCTTATCATCAACCCGGAGTCGAAGCTGGCAAAAAAGCAGCTAATGACATCCTGCTTTTGAAATCAAAAATTATCGACTTCCTAGACAAAAATCAGGGAGATTTCACAGCCGATGAAATTGCTCTAAAATTAGGGCTTGAAAACGAATCAGAATTAGTATTTAAGTTATTGATACATTTAACAGCAAATCATAGAGCGCAGTCAAATTGCGTGGATAAAATTTACTTTAATAATACTTTTACTAAAAAAATATAAGGAAAAAAATGAAATTATTCTCTCTCGTTTTAAGAGTAATAGCCGTATTAGGTGCCGCTTTCTGCGTGTATGTATGGCTTGACACAAAAGATATAATCAGTGAAGCAACAGGCCACATGGAAAAATTAAGTGGCGAAACTTTAGTTGCAAAAGCTTCTAACGTCCCTGCTCTGATTTCTGAACGTAATAAATTTAAAAACGAGTTAGATACTGCTAACGAGAACATTAAAAAACTCGAAGCTAAACTCGCTGTCGCTAACAACGACCTCGACACAGAACGCAAAAAGATTAGTCAAGTAAACGCAGATTTAGTTAAAAGAAATGCTGACGTTCGCACTTTGACTGCAGACATGGAAAAATTAAAGAAAACTATTTCTACTAAAGAATCTGAAATCGAAACTTTGAAAGCTGAAATCGTAAGAATGAAGTCGTCTTCTGACCCTATTTTGAACGAACTCAAAACTAAAGTTGCGGAACTCGAAGCTCAAATTGCAAGCGCAGAAGCTGAAAAACAAGTTGCTATTAAAGCCGCTGTAGACGCTGCAATGGCTAATGTTTCTGAAGTTGTGGAAATCGACGCAGATGGCAATAAAGTTGTTCGCAAAGTGGTTAAAGCAGCTCCTTATGTTGCAACAGGCGATGTTGCTAGCGTATTGAAAGCAGACTTCAATAACAAAGTTTTTGTAATCAATCGTGGCACTGATAACTCAATCGTCGCAGGTCAAAAAATTCTTTTCAAACGCGAAGGCAAGTTCGTCACAGAAGCTCTCGTAGCTGAAGCATTGCCAAATATGTCCGTAATGACTATCACAAATCGTGACGAAGGCACTCCTGAAACTATTGAGATTAATGATCAATTAGAACTCTTTGAAGCTCGTGTTGTAGAAGCTCCTGTAGCTAAAGCACAAGCGCAAGTAGTTGCTCCTACTATTGAAAATAGTGATGATGAAGAAGCCGAAGAAGCTGAAGAAGACGCTTCTGACGAAGAATAATTTTGATGAAAGTATTTTTAAAATATCTAAGTATTATCCTCGCACTCTTTGCTATGTTTACAATGAGTGCTTGCGAAAGTGACGATGCATCTTCTAGAAAGAAGCCTCGCAGACAAAGTAATGGAGGTTCTTTACCTTGGGCACGTCCTGCTCAATGGGAAGGTGGACTCCCAGGGATGGGAGGCATAAACGCCCCCAATCAATACTAGACAATCCTACTGTTTTTTTAAGATGCAATCACTTTTTGATTGCATTTTTTTTTGCGCTTATTAAAGATTGTTCTTGATGAAAAAACTACTACCTATTCTTCTGGTTGTTTTTACGCAAGTTCTTTTTGCTCAGCATAAATACGTTGCCAATGAAAATAACACTGTAATAAACAATGCTACTAATGATTTTATAGCCAATTATTATATGGCAACTAATATGCTTTTGAGTCAAAAGAGTTTTGATTCGAAAAATTTTTCCGACTCTTTTGTCTTTGGAACAATATCCTCTAATGCTGCTTTTTCGCATCTGAAAGACAAAGTGAATTCTTTGGAAAATGATGGATTCGTAATTTCAAAAAAAGATGGAAATACTCTTGTTAGCGCAAAAACAAACGCAGGTGTTGCTAATGGAATTTATCAACTCTTACGCGAACTTGGCGTTGGTTTAGATTTGGGTGCTCAATTCTATCCAAGCAAGCTTAGTGATGCAAAAGACGGTACACATTCTAGTGCTCTTAAAATTCGAGGATTCTTGCCTTGGTATAATTTTTTGAATAGTCCTACTACTTGGAATGAAATCGACCACCGTGCATTTATCGATGACACTATACGTATAGGTGGCAATTTCATTGGCTTTCACACTTATGATGATGAGCCTTTTGCGGCCTTTGAACAGGGTGATAAATTGATTTGGGGAAAGCGTCTTTTATCCACAAGCAGTGGCATTTGGGGAACTCATCCAATGAAAGCCAAAGATTATGGCTTTGGAATTTCAAAGCTCTATAATCAAGAATATTTCGGCGCAAGAACAACTGAAATCGCTGATAAAAACAAAGCAATTATTGCGGAGCAAAAAATTCTTACAGACGCTTTTGCGTACGCTAAAGAACGTGGTGTAAAAACTTGTATAGGTTTTGAAGTTTCAAAAAATCCTCTTGAAGAAAATGAGATTTTGGAATTTTCAAAACGTCTGCGTCATATCTTAGACACCTACCCTACTGCGGACTACATTTGGCTTTGGCAACCAGAAAACTGGGGAGCTCCAGGATTCAATCCTTCTGAAGCTCAAAAGGGAATTCACAGCACTGTTCTTGCAAATTATGGCAAGTATAGAGCAGAAACTTTTGACCGTGTAGTCAATATTAAAGACTTGGGCAGAAATGACAGAAATCTCATTGCAACCAAACGCAAAGAGCGCGCAGAAGAGGGCGCAAGACTCGAACAATATGCGATTATCGCTCACAACATTTTGCGTGAATATAAGAATGCTCCGAAGCTCGTAATTTCAGGCTGGGGCGGAGACAATAGACTTATCTCCGCAGAATATTATGAAGGGTTAGATATTCTATTACCTAAAGATATAATTTTTTCATCTCTTGATTTAATTGCGCCTGTTCCTAGTGTTGACAAAATTTATAGTGAGCTTCCAGCAGATAGAGAACGCTGGCCTATTCCTTGGCTCGAGAACGATGGCGACCAATGGCAACCTCAACCTTATGTGAAAATCTACGAAGGATTGATGAACAATTTGCTAGATGGCAAGAGTCAAGGCGTTGTAGGTATTCATTGGCGCACACGTTGTATTGCGGAAAATTTCCGTTATCTTAGCGACAGAGCTTGGAACACTGATTTAAGCTATGATGATTTTTACAATAACTATGCGAAAAGTTTATATGGCGATGAAAACCTCGAAGCTATGGTTAAAATTCATAAAGCTCTCGATAGTGAAACAGCCTATAGATGGCTTGGTGGCAGAGGTCAAGTCGAGTGCGCTCCTTTTGGTTGGGGAAATATTGGCGAAGAAAAATTGCTAAATAAAATTCTCGAAATCAAAGAACAATTAGAATCTTTAGAATTCAAAAATCCTTATGCGAAAGAAAACGCAAATTGGTTGTTGTCTAGAATCAACTGGACTCTCGCTTACAGAGCAATGCAAGCCGACGCTGTCAAGGCTCAAGAGTTGATTAAAAATGAAGATTTTGAAGCCGCTAAAGAAGTTTTGGAATCAGAAAATTTTCCAAAAGCATTGCAAGCATATGTTCTGCGCATGACTACCCGTGGGGAATATGGAGTATTGCCAACAATCGTCACAAAGGCTTATTACGACTGGTTGGAAATGTACAAAAAAGTTTGCACAGCTTTAAACGTGCCTGTTGAATTGCCTCATCAAATTTGGGAGAATGCGCCTCAAGCAATAATTTTGCCACGTCACTACGCAACTGTCGAAAAGGGTTCTGACATTGAATTTGAGCCTATTACTCTTGGCAACAAAGACATTTATTTGTACTACAAAAAGCTCGGTGACAAAGAATGGAAAACAAAAAAAGTAAAATCTAATGACGATTTTTGGGTTAAATCTGTAAGCATAGACGCAGATGAAATTGGCGACAAAGGCATTATTTTTGCTTTCGATTTTAGCGACAAGAAAACAAAAGATTTTGCTTTCACTCCAAAAGTAATCGCCGTCACTGCAGCTCCTGAAAAGTATGCTCGCGAAAAAATTGAATTCAAATTTCCAAATAAAAATATCGATTTAAAAGTTGAAACCAAAACAGACTTCCCTGCTTTCTTAACATGGAACAAAATCGAAAATGCGACTTATTATAAAGTCTATGCTAACGATGTGTTGCTTGGAACAACTCCGCTTGAATTCTTGCCTGACGCAACCCCTGCTGCTGAGGTCACATACAAAGTCGAAGCTATATATCAAGACAATGTTGTTGCTACTTCAAAAAGCGTTTTTCACAAAATGCCCGACATCGCAATTGAAGAAAAGCCTGAAGTAGTTTTGACTTCCTTGACTCTTCCCGCAGTCCGCATAGACATTTCAAAACCCAATAATGCCAACGTGATTTCTTGTGCTATTTACAGAACCAAAACTGGCAGTAATGAAGAATTGATCAGCACATTCCCTATCAATGGGATATCCATTCTCACTTTTGTCGACAAGGTCGATTTCGGTGAATACACTTATCGTTTTGCATTCATAAATTATAACGGAACAGAATCGAAAAATTCATCATCTGTAAAAATCACGCATAAGCACAATACTCGTAAGATTCTTTTAAATGAATCACTTACTTCTATGTCTGAAAATATGAAGTCAGAGAGTCTTCCAGCTTTCACTGCCGACGGTGCTAAGTTTGCGGAAAACTATCTCGACTTTCCAAAGATGTTAATTCCATTCACTTCGTCATTTGGCTTTGAGTTGGATTTTGTTTGGACTGGAAATATTCCTATGCCGATAATTCTAGGCAATGGCATCCACGGACAACGTGGCTTCTACGTGCAAATCATGAACAAAACCTTATGCGTTGGTGGTTCATTCGGTGTCGAATCACTAAAATATGTCGTTAAAGAAAACACACCATACAATCTGAAAATGTATTTCACTGGTGCTGAATTTCTCTTCTACATGAACGATGAATACATCGGTAGCTACAAACTAAAATCACCAATGACCGAAACAAAAAATCCCATCCGTCTCGGCAATTACATTAGCTTCGACGCTGGTAAAAATGTCCATAACTTCACCGGCACAATTAAAAATTTAAAGATTTTTAATCTATAAATATTTATTTATTTAAAAAAGAGCATTTTCATTTAATAAATTATTAAACGAAAATGCTCTTTTTGTATATATTTGTTGGGCTCTGCCCAACACCCGCAAAAGGCTTTGCCTTTTGAATCCAGCAAAGGGCTGTGAACGAAAAAAAGCCCTTTGCAATCCCAAAGCAAACGTTGCGTTTGCATCATATAGCCCTTCTACAAAGAAGACTCACGCATTGCCTTTGGCAATTGCTGAATGCGATGTCTTACAAATCATTTTTTTTCGTATTTTTTATTCGGCAAATCGAGAGCAGCAATTGCGAAGCAATGCGTGTGTCTGTCTATGCAGTGGGTCAATTTCAGGTGCAGGAAACAATTTCCTGCCGAGTTTGCAAAGGCGAGGAGCCTTTGCTCAAGGTCTCGAAAGGACTGAAAGTCCTTCGTGGGTTGTAGGGCAAAGCCCTACAAGAGAGAGTGTGAACAAGAAAAAGTAAATATATACAAAAAAGGGAATTCGTTAAATAGATTTATTTAACGAATTCCCTTTTTTAAAAATAAATTTTATTCCTTATTTTGTTAAATCATTTCTTAGGAGGATAATATCTTTAGCGGATTTGCCGTTTAGGGATTTCATGAAAGTTTCTTCGGATTCGTTTTTAGATTGGCTTTGAATCATTAGAAAAGCAAGGGCTTGAGCGAATTTGTTTTGGTCTTCAGGAGAGAGAGCTGTAAGCATGGGAACTAGTGATTTGCTAAATTCTTCTTTGCTTGTGCCGTTTATTTTCAAAGAAAAATCGCTTTGAGTGGGAGATATTTTTTTACCCATTTCAATAATTTCGTCAGCAGTTTTATTATGGAATTTTTCGCGCATTGTTTTTTCTGACAATTTGTTTTTCATTCCGTCAGAAACAATTGCTGCCGATGCGTTTGACAATGCCTGTGATTTCTCAGGGTTCAATGTTGACGCAATTGCTACAAAGCTTGCTGCTAAAGATTCATCTGTGGTTGCGTCTATTTTCAATGGAGCTTTTTCAGCGGAAAAAAGCAGATGTGAAAAAATTAAAACTGTGAAAATTAAAATACGTGATTTCATAATTTTAATTAGTATTTTTTTTGCGAGTAGATGTCAATGAAAGCTTTATTTCAAAAATATTTGATATTGCTATTTGTTTTTCTATTTGAGAAATTAAGCCAATTCAAAATGGAAGAAGAAATTAAAGTTGTGGAAAAATTGCCTTTTTTAACGAATGCAATTATTAAGCTTATTGCGTTTTTTACTCGACTACATTTCATGACTTTGCGCATCCGTATGTCAGAAAAATCCAAAGCTGCTATTACACACGAAGCTCCAAATATGGTTTTATTTTGGCATAACAGAATTTTATTTATGCTTATGCTTTGCGCTACTATCAGACGCAAATTAAAATTGAACGCGCTTGTAAGTCCGAGCAAAGACGGCGCATATCTTGAATCTTTCATGACACTCTTTAGAGTTGTTTCCATACGTGGCTCTAGCAGAAAAAAAAGATTAGAATCCGCATTAAAAGTGATTGATTCTCTGAGAAAAAAAATCGACGTTGCAATTACTCCCGATGGACCCGTTGGACCCAAATATGTTTTGAAAGAAAATTCATTGCGTCTTGCGCAAAAAGCAAATGCGCATATAATTTTTATGCGTGCCTATCCAAAGCGTTTTTGGAAATTAAATTCTTGGGATAGTTTTATTGTTCCAAAACCGTTTACTACTATTGAAATAGATTGCGTGAATTTTGAATCCGTGGAAATTCTTGAAAAAGAAGCTGAAGAAAAAGGGCTTACTCCTACAGAATATATCACAAAATTGCTTGGTGGCGACAATAAGGACGAGACTATTTAGCCCGCATTAACACTGCGAAAAATATAGCATGTCTTTCCCCAATTTGATTGAGGGCGCAGACAAAATATGTTTCTGAAATTTTTCAGGCAGCGCAGTTGGTGCAGAATCTGCAAAAACTTTTTCTGACACATATGCGAAAAAGTAATTCGCACTTTTTGTTTCAAAAAGACTTTTTAGAATTTCACTGCCACCCTCTATAAGAAGAGAATATATTTTCATTTCAAAAAGTTTTTTACTCAACAATTTCCAAAACAATTTTTCTTGATTACGTTTTGACGCGATTTGCAAAATTTTTACTTTTTGATTTTTGAGAAGATTTATTTTTTCTTTAGACGAATTTAAATCACAAACAACAAAAGTTTTTGATTTAAATTTATCAGTAAACACATTGAATTTTTTCAAATCGCAATCAGCTGTGCGCAAGCCTCTATCAAAGATTAAACGCATTTTGCAATTTTCTTTATTGTTTGCTCGCGCTGTCAGTTTTGGATTGTCAGAAAAAAGCGTATTGCTCCCTACCCCAATTGCATTCGTTAGATTTCTTAGTTCATGCAGATGCGTTGAGGACTCTTTACTGCTGATTTTTGTTGGCACACCAAGCTTTTTTGAAATCTTGAAATTTTTGCTCGTTGCAAATTTCGCAATTAAAATTGCAGATTTATTTTTTATATTATGATTAAAAATAAAATTCAAATCTTCGCATTCTTTTTTCAACACTGAATGCTTAACATAGATTTTATGTTTTTTAAAAAAGCTTAGAGAAGCTCCATTGTGCAATGGGTTTGGGTCTAATGCGCCAATCACAACATTTCTAATTCCTGATTTCAAAATAGCTTCTGTGCAAGCTCCTGTGCGCCCTTTTGTAGAACAAGGCTCAAGAGTCACATAGATTGTCGCATTTTTACTGAGTGGCTTTTTCAGATTTTTTATCGCAGATTTTTCCGCATGCATATCTCCATCTTTTTTGTGATAAGCTTGCGCAACAATTTTTCCATTATCCACAATCACTGCTCCTACCATAGGATTTGGCACAGTTTTTCCCCAAGCTTTTTTTGCAAGCTCGAGAGCTTTTGACATATAATATTTGTCGTCAAAAATCATCTATGCCGTGACGAAAGGATTACTTGATTTTTCACCGCCTACACTTGTTTCAGGTCCATGCCCTGGAAAGATTTCAACATCATCAGGCAATGTGTAAATTTTTGTTCTTATAGATTTTTGCAAGACTCCAAAACTACCTGTGGGCAAATCGTGTCGACCTATACTATTGCAAAAAATCACATCGCCCACAAAAAGCTTTTTCTTATCTTTAGAATAAAACATCATGCTTCCTGCGCAATGCCCCGGAGCATATAGGCACTCCAACTCTAAATCCGAAAATTTTAAAATTTGCCCATCTACCAAAAATTTATCTATCGCAAATGAACGCATATCTCCAAATCCAAAATAAGACTGCGCACCTTCAACTTCTACAAAAGGTTTAGTTTCCGCATGAGCATAAATCTGCGCTCCTGTCTTGTCTTTCAATTCAGCGCAATCCCACACATGATCAAAGTGTCCATGAGTCAAAAGTATTGCGCTCAACTTTCTGTCATGCTTTTCAAGAAATTTGGGAATAGCATCTCCTGCGCCCTCTGGTGCATCAATCAAGATTGCCTCATTTGAATCCTTAGGAAATATCAAATACGCATTTACCCCCATTGACCCTAACTCAAAATTGTAAAATTTCATACCCAACTTTTACGCATTCTCTTTTATTTGCGCAAATAAAAAATTTATTTTTAAAAAAGGGAATTTCGAAAATAAATCTATTTTCAAAATTCCCTTTTTGTATATATATTCTTTTCTTGTTCGTAATGCCTTTTTTAGTAGGGCTTTGCCCTACAACCCACAAAAGGGTCTTTCTGTTCACGCCCTTTTGAAACCTCGGCAGGAAGTGCGTTCCTGCATCTGAATTTGACCCACTGCATAGACAGACAGTCCGCATTGCTTCGCAATTGCTCAATGCGATTTGCCGAAAGAAAAATATGAACAAATAAAGTGATAATTGAGTAAAACTAAAAAATGATTTGTAAGACATCGCATTAAGCGATTGCGAAGCAATGCGGCAAACTAGGTTTGCATCTATATCCCTCACGGAGCGTCCTCTTCGCGGACATCACACTTTGTGCATAGGATAATTTGTTTATAGTGAGATGAACTAAAAAATGATTACCTAGAAATCGCATTCAGCAATTGCGAAACAATGCGTGTGTCTTCTTTGCAGTGTGTCACAAGATGCGGAGCATCTTAAGTCCAGAGCCTCTGCTCTGGCGGGGTGCAGGGCGAGGAGCCCTGCAAAGAAATATTATTTGAATAAAAACGAAAGAAATAATTATACAAAAAAGGGAATTCGTTAAATATCTTTATTTAATGAATTCCCTTTTTTAAAAATAAATTTTTTATCTTATCTTTTTATTTATTTTTTTTGACGAAGGAATTATTGCCGTGTTCAGTCTTTATGTGGGGGTAATCTTTTTCGAATTTATCGAGTCTATCTTGAAAAACTCCTAAGAGTCCTTCCACATATTTTTTAGGATTTTTTGCGTATTTGAGATAAATTTCGTCGCCTGATTCTTCAAGAAGAACAATGAGCTTTTCTTTTAAGTCTTCTTGAATATCCGCAAAATCGTCTAGATTTATAAGATTGTCGATTTGATTTGGATCTTTGATGTTATCGAATAAAAGCCAAGGCTCGCCTTTGTGTTCAACATATGTGTGTGTCTTTGTACGAACACCACGCCACCAAGCATCAGGGCTCATAATCAAAGCAGCTTGATGTTCATAAGCGTCTTTTTTACCTTCTAAAGAACCTGCAAAACTTCTGCCATCAAAAGCTTTTTCATCAAATTTTACATCTGCTAAATCAAGAAGCGTAGGCAAAATATCTATAGGCATAATCAAAACGTCTGTAGTTGTGTCTGCCTTGATTTTCTTTGGATATCTAACAATGAAAGGAATATTTATAGCCTCTTCATAAGGATATGGCTTGTTGAGCAATCCGTGAGCACCAAGCATGTCTCCGTGGTCAGAAGTATAAACGATAATAGTATCATCTTTCATTCCCGACTTTTCAAGATGCTCCATAATGCGCGCAAACTCTTTGTCCAAGCCCTCACAGGCTCCGTAGTAGTGACGCAAAGCTTCTTCGATAAAAGCCTCTTTATTTGTCAAACAGTCTTGAGGAAGATCTTTTTGAATGTGTATCCATTGAGCCTTTCCATCAGGATACAAATGAGCGGGCATAGCATAAGTTTCAGAGACAATAATGTCTTCACTTTTCTTGTTATCGTACTCTTCTTTCTTAGCCATATAGCGAGGATGCGGAGGATTCCAAGAAACTACCATTAAGAATGGTTTGTCTTGTTCTTTAGACATATCAATCATCTTGATAGCATTGTCGCTATGAGGAAAGGCAAGAAAAGCTCCACCCTTATCATCAAATTCACCACGCTCTCTTAGCATCTTGCGACCCTCAGGATTACGCAGGTTTTCAGGAAAAGGAAGATCCCAAATGTCAGAAAATCCGCCACGAAATTCTTCAGGAGTAGGCTCGCCCTCGCCTGCCCACCAAAGATGCCACTTGCCACTAAGACCAACTAAATAGCCTGCTTCTTTGAAATAATGAGCCATATATTTGATGTCATCAAACATCACTAAACTATTTTTGACCATTCCATTGTGGAAAGGATATTTGCCTGAAAAAAGCATAGCTCGAAAAGGGGAACAAACAGGAAAGGTGCTTATGGCATTTTCTAACTTAATGCCTTCGTTAGCAAGCTTGTCGATGTTAGGAGTGTGCTGGGTTGGATGACCATAGCATCCGAGAGACTTTTTAACTTGTTGATCGCTTACCACGAAGAGTACATTTGGCTTTTTGGCTTCCGCAATCAGAGCAGAAAACACGAAAGCAAATGCTAGAATGATTTTCATAAGATTATTCATTTTGAACCTATAGTTTTTATATTAAATTGAATTTATATAACATCGTTTTTGATGTTAATCGACACGGAAATTATGTAAAGAGAAAAAGACTCTGCATCAACACTCAGTTTCGAGGCAGATAAACTCCAAAATCGAGATTATCTATATACAAAGAATCTTCTTTATTTCCATATAAAAAGTTTATTGAAAAACCAACAAAAGCAGTGCCCTCAGGAGCATTTTCAATCAGATGATATCGCTGAAAATTCTCATCTTTTTCAGGAAGCAATATAAGATTTTTTCCATGCAAAATCTTATGATTTTTATCTAGGAAAATTATTCTCGCATAAGGTTCTACGCCTTGAGATAAATGTCTCTTGGCATCAAAGCTAAGCTCGAAAACCAAATCTTCTTTGGCTCGAAAATATTTGCAGATATAAGCATTTTCGCACGAAGCAAAAAGCAAGCCTTTTTCTATAGTGTTTTTTGCTTTTTCTGAGACTCTAAATTCCATGTTTTCGCAAACCTCATAGAAAGATAAATAGTTGTCTGAAATACCGCCGATTTTTTGCGATGCGTCAATACTTGCGCTTTCAAAAGAATCATAGAAAAGACACATATATTTTTTAGATTTTAAAGATTTTGCAATTCTCACATATTCTTTTTCATTCAAATCCTGAAGAGCATTTTCATCCACAAATTCCAAAATCTTTTTTGCAATATGGGCAAGAGGCACATCTTCACTATCTCTGCGTGAAAAGTTTGACTTTTTATAAGGATTTATCTCTTTAAAAAACTCCCTCTTTGCGGTTTTTTCCTGACAAGAATTTTCATATTTTTGCAAAAGCAAAATAGCGTTTTGCGCATCGTCTTTATTTTTTATCTCGAGATTTAAAAGTTCTTTTTGCAAAAAATATTTCTTCCAAGAAGCTTTTGTAAAACCAAAAGCCGCGCTCAATTCTTCAAGATTTTTAAGAGTTTTTTTATCAGAAGATTCGCTTTTTGCTTTTTGCAAAAGAGACTCCATCGCAAAAAGTTTTTCCTCATCAAACAATTCAAATGCGGATTCTTTTTTGAAAAGCTTAAGCCAACGCACAGAAGTTTTTCTTTCACGCCATGATTGTTTTGATAATTCAAAAAATTCTTCAACCGTATTTGCGGATTCTTTATAGAAAAATTTGTAAAATTCTTTTTCAAGCTTTGCAGGATTTTTATTTACATCACTAAGAAGCTGCATGCATACCCAAAGCTTGCAAGCATCGTACTGCCATAAAGGGGGCAACTCTGTAAAATATGCGCGAATACCTGCTTTGTGTCCATTGATTATCCCTTCATATAAAAAGTCGTTTATAGTACGCGGAATATCATAAGACGCGCCATAAGAGTAATCCATCATTCCCACAAGACGCGCCCCTGAAGTCGCCCATTTGCGCATCAATTCAAAATCTTGAGCTTTGAAGTCCGCGTCAAAATAATTTGCTCTGTCTGCACAAAGATATGGCAATATAGATTTTTCCAATTTGAAAGAAGGTGAATTTTCTGTCCATAAATAAGACAGTGCGCCTATGAATTTTTCAGGATATTTTTTTGCGATGATTTTTGCGGATTTATTCGTGAAATCAAAAACAGAATCAGTTCTATCAGGATAGCCTCTGAAAAATTTATTTATATCTTTGCTTTTGATTTCACGCTCATCAAAACTATGAGAATCGTTTATTCCAAGCGAATACATTTTTCTTTTCGGATTTTTATCGAAACTCAAAATTGCTCTTTGAGCCGCATAATTGTCCGCATATTTAGCAGAAAAATTCGGCTGATAATATTTTAAATCTTTCGCGCTTCTTTGCGAGAATTCAGGTTTAAATTCAGGATAATATTTAAAACTTTCCTCAGTAAAAATCCTGTTTAAATTATGATTATAATTACTAAGAATAGCATTTTGACCATTTAATTTTAGCCAAATATCAGCATCTTCATCTCGCACACCGTATATTTGAATAGACTCAAATGAAGGTTTAAATTTCTCATAAAAATTGCGTATATAAAAATTTTCATATCTAGGAATATCCCAAGTTTCACGCAAAGGAGTATAGAATCTAAATCCGTATTTTTGCAGAAAATATCCGACTGCGTTCACCGCGTTTTTCTTGTCAGGATAAAGAATTTTTACTCCTTTTTCATTAGCGGAAAACTCGTATATATTGACATTTTTAAAATCTCTCAAAAGAGGCGAAGGCTGCTCTGCTCTCGGCGAAACTCCAAGTCTGATTTGCACAGAACTTTCTGTATTTGATTCGTTGCACAGACGCACTTTGCCTTTTTTTGCAGTCTTTCTTAAACAATAACTCAAGATTCTTGCAGCCTCCATTTCTTCTTTTGAATAAGAGTCTGGCAAAACTATATCGACAGAAATATTTCCGTTTTTTACAAGCGCTAAATTAGAACTTTTTGTATTGTCATGACGAACACTTGCAAAAGCAATATTCGCAAAAAACAAGATAAAAAAGAATCGAATTAAAAAACTCATTGCATCGAGAGAATATAATTGAATAGCGATTTTCAAGACAATTTGTTTGACTTTCAACATCTGCAACTTTGAATTGAGTCGATGAATAAAAAGAAGCTATATGTGCTTATTGAAATTGCTAGCGTGACGACACTCTTGCTTTTAGCAATAGCCCTCCTTTATTGGCGTCATACAAACATCCAAGAACTGGTTGAAATTAGGCATATAAAAAGCAATATGAATACTATTATCGATGCAGGCAAAGAATACTTAAGAGGCGCAGTAAACCCTAATGCGACTGTTTCTTATACTGATTTGGTTAAAGCAAATCGTGTGCCAAATCTAGAAAATGTTTATGGAGAAAATTATTCTGAGATTGTAATCAAAAACACAAACAAAACGCCTATAAAAATGACAACTTCTTCGGGAGAAATCATTGAACTTGAATATTGAAATTTATGTTCTTCCGACGCAAAAAACACTATTACGTAAAGAAAAATTTCTCCGAAAAAAGAACTTCAGACCCGCTCAAGCGTTCGCAAAGTATGCGCGAAAGCAAATTCACAAAAAGGGACATTCATGGCAATCCTAGGCGCGCTTTCTATATATTACTTTATATGGCTCTTGGATTTATGCTTTTTTGGTTCCTAAAAGAAAACTGGAATTCTATAGGAATTTTTCAGTAGTTAATTGTTGCGAAATTCAAAATTATATTTTTTAATTCACTGTTTTAAAATGAAAAAACTGGAATTCTCAGGACTATGGACAGCTCTCATCACCCCAATGTTTGATGATGGCAAAATTGACTATGATTCTTTGCAAGGAATCGTTGAAGCACAAATCGCAAGTGGTGTTGACGGATTAGTCTCTGTCGGAACAACTGGCGAATCACCAACTCTTAGTGTAAGCGAGCATATCGAAGTCATCAAAAAGACTGTTGAATTTGCGAATAATCGCATTCCTGTTTTGGCAGGCACAGGTTCTAATAACACTGTCGAAGCAGTAAAATACACGAAAGAATCCGAAGAAGTTGGCGCAGACGGTTTCCTTATGGTTGCGCCCTACTATAATAAACCCTCTCAAGAAGGTTTGTTTTTGCACTTTAGCCAGATTGCAAAAATCACAAAAAAACCTGTGATGCTCTACTCTATCCCAGGACGCTGTGGGATTGAGATTTCTAACGAAACTGTGATACGTCTTTACGAAAATTATGAGAATTTTTACTCTATAAAAGAAGCAGGTGGCAAATCAGAAAAAGTTGCCGACTTGCATTCAAAGTCGTCTGGAATAGATATTCTTTCAGGCGATGATTCTCTTCTTTTAGATTTTTATGCAGCAGGCGCGAAAGGATTAGTAAGCGTAGCTTCTAATATCTTTCCAAAGCAAATGGCTGAACTAATGGCTCTTGTAAAAGCCAACAAGCTTGAAGAGGCCAATAAGATTAATGACTCGTTGAAAGCTTTCTTCAAGGCATTGTTCATAGAGCCAAATCCTGTGCCTGCAAAAACTGCAATGGCATATCTTGGCATGATAAAAAGTGACTTTGTGAGATTACCTCTTTGCAAAATGTCTGAAAATAACAAGAATATTTTGCTCGAAACTCTAAACGAGATTAAGGCATAAGATGTTAAAAATACTTTTAAGCGGAGCAAAAGGCAGAATGGGTCAAGCGATAATCGCAGCCTCTGCAAACGAGAAAGATTGCGAGATTATCTCTGCAATAGACTTAGGTGATGACCCTCAAGATCACATCAAAAACTGCGATGTCGTTATTGATTTTTCTTTTCGAGATGTGACGGCATCTTTGGCAAAACTTTGCGTTGAACACAATAAAGGGCTTGTCATTGGCACTACTGGACACAGTAGCTCACAGCGTGAAGAAATTTTAAATTGCGCAAAAAAAATTCCTATAGTTTGGGCAGGAAATTATTCAGTTGGAGTGAATCTTTTAAATTATCTCACAAAAATTGCTTCTAAGATTTTAGACAATGAATATGATATTGAGATAACGGAAATGCATCATAAACACAAGAAAGATGCTCCTAGCGGAACAGCTGAAAAACTTATAAAAATTTGTCAAGAAAGCAGAAATATCCCTGACGAAAATCTCAAATTCGGACGCTTTGGAATTACAGGAGAACGCTCACAAAACGAGATAGGTGTTCATTCTTTGCGTGGTGGAAGCGTTGTGGGAGACCACACTGTGATTTTTGCGTCTGATGGTGAGCGTTTAGAACTTACACATAAAGCTTCTGATAGACAAATTTTTGCTTGTGGAGCTTTGCGTGCCGCAAAATTTGTTGTCGGAAAAACTCCTGCTGTTTACGGCATGGAGGACGTGTTGGGATTGAAATGATAGTTTCTATAAGAGGAATTTTGCGCAAAAGCTCTGTGTTGAACGCTCATGTAGAGACTGCAGGTCTTTGCTACGAAGTTGGTATTCCCGTCACAACAGCGGAAAAATTACCGAAGTTAAATGAAGAAGTTTTTTTGCACACATATGTTGTATATAAAGAAGATTCTCAAAGCATGTACGGATTTGCAAGCTCGTCAGAACGTGATTTCTTTAAACTCTTAGTTGAAAAAGTTTCAGGCGTAGGAGCCAAAACCGCAATAAATATCTTGAGCAGAATGTCTGTTCAGACTCTGCAAAATGCGATAAATTCAGGCGATGTAAGCTTGCTTTCAAAATGCCCAGGAATAGGCGCAAAGACTGCGCAACGTTTGATTATCGAACTTCGTGGAGTTCTTTCTAAAGACGAATTAATGTCGCCCATAGGCGGTTCAAATTCTGAAGAATCAAGTTCTTCAAACGAATTTGCAGACGCCGTGGCAGCTCTTGTGGCTCTTGGATACAAGCTTCAAGACGCTGATAAAGCGGTTCGCAAAGCTTCTGAAAAACTTACAGAACCAGCATCAACAGAACAGCTTGTAAAACTTGCTTTGAAAAGCGCTTAATTTTTTTTAAGCAATATCAATAATTGCAACTTAATTTGTGCTTGCGATTTTACGATATATTACTAGCTTTAAAAATCATGAAAATATGTTGCATAGGCGCAGGTTATGTAGGTGGACCCACAATGTCCTTCATTGCTAGCAAGTGCCCAGATATCAGAGTTGACGTTGTTGACATCAATCCTGAACGCATCGCTCAATGGAATTCCGATGTGTTGCCTATCTATGAACCTAAGTTAGACGATATCGTAAAGAAGGCTAGAAATCGCAATTTATTTTTCTCAACAAATGCTCCTGAAGCTATAAAAAATGCGGATATAATTTTTATTTCTGTAAACACTCCTACTAAAACTTACGGAGTTGGCGCAGGCAAAGCAACCGATTTATCTTATGTGGAATCTTGCGCAAGATTGATAGTAGAACATTCAACTTCAGACAAAATTGTTGTTGAAAAATCCACTATACCAGTGCGCACTTCAGACGCTATAAAATCTATTTTGTCGACCGCAAAAAAGAACTGCAAATTCGACGTTTTGTCTAATCCAGAATTCTTGGCAGAAGGGACTGCTATGGACGACTTGGAAAATCCCGATAGAGTTTTAATAGGCGGAGAAGACTCTCCTTCAGGACAAAAAGCTATTCAAACTTTAGCAGGTATTTACGCAACTTGGATAGATAGAAAAAAAATTATCACAACAAATTTGTGGTCTAGCGAATTGAGCAAATTGATTGCAAACGCCTTTTTGGCTCAACGCATAAGCTCTATAAATTCAATGAGCGCCTTGTGCGAAGCTACATCAGCAGACATAGATGAAGTTTCAAGAGCAGTCGGTGCCGACACTCGTATAGGTAGTAAATTTTTGAAAAGCTCTGTAGGCTTTGGCGGCTCTTGCTTCCAAAAAGACGTTTTGAGTTTAAGCTATTTGTGCGAATACTACGGATTGCACGAAGTTGCCGCTTATTGGAAAAGCGTAATTGATATAAATAATTATCAAAAAAACCGCTTTGCAAAAAATGTCGCAACAAGCTTGTACTCTACTTTGCGTGAGAAACGCTTGGCTATATTTGGATTCGCATTCAAAGAAGATACAAATGACACTCGTGAAACTCCTGCTATAGATGTCTGCAAATATTTCTTAGAGGAAAAAGCGCGCTTGGCTATCTACGACCCAAAAGTAGAGCCTGAAAAAATCTATCGTGATTTGAATCTGCCACAAGATTCAGACAGAATAGAAATTTGCACTGACGCATATCAAGCCGCAAAAGACGCAAGTGCTATTGTAATTTTAACTGGTTGGAAAAGTTTTAAAGACTTGGATTATCAAAAGATATATAATTCTATGCTAAACCCTGCATGGCTGTTCGATGGAAGAAACATCACAGACCACGCCGCTTTACGCAAGATAGGTTTTCGACTTCGTGCCATCGGCAAGCCCGCGCTCGATTAAGAGCAAACGAAACCCAAGTCCAATGCGGGGGATTTGATTAACAAATCTCTATTTATCCATTTAAAAAAACAACATGAAATCATTTAAAAAATATAAACAAAACACATTCGTCACGTTAAAAGAACGTCAGTGGCCAAACAACTCAATCACAAAAGCGCCAATCTGGTGCAGTGTCGATTTGCGTGATGGAAATCAAGCGTTAGCAACTCCTATGAACATAGGAGAAAAATTAGAATTGTATAATAGCTTATTGAAAATTGGCTTTAAAGAAATCGAAGTTGGCTTCCCTGCCGCAAGCGACACCGAATTTGCATTCTTGAGAAAATTGATAGACGAAAATCGCATTCCTGATGGAGTCGCAATTCAAGTCTTGACGCAAAGTCGTGAAGCCTTGATTCGCAAAACTTTCGAAGCTATCAAAGGAGCCAAACATGCAATAGTGCATTTATACAATAGCACAAGCGCATTGCAGAGAAAAATTACTTTTGCTATGGAAAAGCAAGAGATAGTTAATATTGCGACTGAAGGCGCAAAGTTGATTCGTCAATTGGCTGATGAAGCAGAAAAGTCAGGCACAAAAATCTCTTTGGAATATTCACCTGAAAGTTTTTCTGACACAGAAGTTGAATTCGCAAAAGAAATCTGTGACGCTGTAATCGCAATCTGGAAGCCAAGTGTAGATAATAAAATCATAATCAACTTGCCTGAAACAGTTCAATACGCAACGCCTAATGTTTACGCAGACCAAATCGAATGGATGCACAATAACATTTCTGAACGTGAAAAAGTTTTGATAAGTTTGCATACTCATAACGATAGAGGCACAGGTGTCGCCGCAACAGAATTAGGCATTTTGGCAGGAGCTGATAGAGTCGAAGGAACAATATTTGGCAATGGAGAACGCACAGGAAATGTCGACGTTGTAAATGTCGCGTTGAATATGTTATCTACAGGAATAAATCCTGAATTGGATTTTTCTAACTTGCCCGAAGTTCGTAGTATTTATGAGCGTTGCACAAGAATGGAAGTCCCACCACGTCATCCATACGCTGGCGATTTAGTGTTTACCGCATTCAGTGGTTCGCATCAAGACGCTATCAAAAAAGGCATGGATAAACGCAAAAAAGAAAATCCTGAAATTTGGGAAGTTCCTTACTTGCCCATCGATCCTAAAGATATAGGCAGAAGCTACGAAGCAATAATTAGAATAAATTCTCAAAGCGGAAAAGGCGGAGTCGCATATATCTTGCAAACAGAATATGGCTACGACTTGCCTAAAGATATGCATGGCGAAGTTGGCAATTTTATAAATTCAAAAGCGGATGAGTTGGGTAAAGAATTATCTAGCTCGGAAATCTATGAATTTTTCAAGGCGGAATTTATCAATAGAATCTCGCCTTTGAGATTAGAAAAACATTTCGCAAGCCCATTAAGTGAAGATAGTCCATTTATAGATTTCACTGCGAAAATTTCTTATAACGGCTCGCCGATGGAAATCAAAGCAAACGGCAATGGACCTATCAATGCTTTCATGAACGCATTGGAAAATGCCAAGTTGAAACGTTATAGATTGAAAGATTATCGCTCTCATGCAATCGGAATTGGCTCTGCCTCATTGTCTGCAGCATATGTTTGCGTTGAAGATAATGCTGGCAAAAAAGTCTGGGGATGCGGCTTAGATACTAACATCGAAAACGCTGGATTAAAAGCCTTAGTCTGCGCAATTAATAGATTATAAGAAATAAAAAAAATGTCTGCTTTGTTTGAATTAAAAAGAAATTGGAAAAATAGATTTTTACTTTCTTCATTTATAATTTTTATTTCATCTTTTTTTCTTACGGCTTGTACTTCCACACAAGTGGACGCAATTGACCTGAATAAAGAAAAAGCTATAGACATATATTTAATGCCTTATGAAGGCTTTGATATACATATTGCAAAAAAGGCGGCGGAAATGCTTTCGCAAGATTTGAAGCTGAATGTTCATGTTGGAGAAACAGTACCTATGCCACATCACACTTTCAATATAGTAAGAAATCAATACGAGGCAAAATTCATTTTGGAGCAAATAAAACAAAAATCTTTTGACGTTAAAAACACAAAATATGACACGCTTTATATAGGTCTTTTAGATGGCAGTATTTACCCTGAAGGCGAACATTTAAATTATGTGTTTTCAATGTCCTCTTCAGATAGAACAGCAATAGTTGCCAATTATGAAATGATGCTCGGAGTGTCTCCTATTCTCTACTACAAACGTCTTTACAAAATACTAAAGCGCAATATTGGCAAAGCATATTACAGATATCCACCTTCAAAAAATCCAAAAAGCATAATGCTAGAACCAATCATAGGCACTATGGATTTAGATAATCTTCATTTTCTTTACGACAACGAAATAGAGTGATTTTAGAATCCAAAAAATTTTCCTATTGCGGAGAAAAAGGCGTCACGAGTACTGCGAACCGAACCTTTGAATCCTCCAAATGAAGATGTGTTTTTAGATATAAAAAATCCATCTCCATTTAACTCTAAATCATAGAGTTCTGTTTTGTTTATAAAGTAAGGGATAAAAGTTTCTGTGCGCGCAATATTTAATTTTTCGTCTTTGCCTGAAGCTATTAACGTTCCGAATTTGCGTCGATGAATTTCGTCTTGAGTGGCATGATTTATGTTAAGCCCGCCAAGTCCGCACAAAACTATTCTACCAGTACCCGAGATTGTGTAAAATCTGATTTGCCCTATACACCAAGATGCGACTTTAAACATACGCCAATAACATTTGATTTTTAAATCGCCACTATATGCAATTATTGAAGAAGGCACTATGTATAAATCTTTACAATCGTTGAGCACAATTTCCGCAAAATATTCATCAGGATTATCCGAACTGATTTCGATAAAACAATTTTCGTCTTTAGAAATATTGCTATATTTGGTCATTACTTTAAGCCCGCAAATGTAGCTCATTATAGGATATGCCCAATCAAAAAGCCATTTTGTCTTTTTAGAAAATAATGTTTTTTTAGATCCATCTTTATTCGCTTTTTGAGAATATCCATTAACATAAGATTCTCCACGAACAATTAAATCTTTTTCAGGAGCCACGAAAATTTTTATAGATTTTTCTGTCTTTAACAATTCCACACTGCCCTGTTGTGAGTCAGGATTTTTTTCATGCACATCTCCCAAACGAACATCCGCAAATTTGCAGACTAAAGGAGCCAAAATAAAGTATGCAAAAATTCGCCAAATATAAGGCAAAATAATCAATCCTAAAGCGACATAAAACGCTCTTTTGATATTCAAAAAAATATTTTTTACAAATTGCGAAATCTTGTCAGAAGCCTTGTATTGGTTAAACTCCAATTTCATGCGCTCTGCTTCTAAACGAGCGGTCTCAATTTCATCCAAATGCAAGGACTGCTTGATAGAATGCTTTACTGAATCCACAAATCCATAAGGCTTCTTATATGTTTTTTCTATCTCCCTATCAATTTTCGCGATTTCATAATCGAGATTTTTTTTATTCGCCCAATCGACATCTATCAAAGACAACGCAATCAAAGCGAAGGCATACACAAGCACAAATGTTTTGAGAAAATTTAGCATAAAATTTAAGAGATATATACTCGCAAAAAAAGCTAATGTAAAATGAAAAAATCATAGACAATTTTCAAATTTAAAAATAGATTTATATCTTTGAAATTTAATGAATACAGAACACTTAATTAAGACAGCAACCCTATTAAATGTCGGGGTTCTACAAGTAGAAGCAACTGCCAAACTTTTGAACGAAGGCGCAACAGTTCCGTTCATTGCGCGCTATAGAAAAGAAGCAACTTTAGGTTTAGACGAAGTTCAAATCGCCAAAGTAAGAGATGAACTCGAGCGTCTAAAAAGCATAGATGATAGACGTGATGCTATCAAAAAATCTCTTGTTGAAAGAAATCTTTTGACTCCTGAACTCGAAGCTTCTTTGAATAAAGCAGACAATCTCGCTTTGCTTGAAGATATCTATCAACCTTTCAAGCCAAAGCGCAGAACAAAAGCGACTATTGCAAAAGAAAAAGGATTAGAGCCTTTAGCTTTGTATCTGTTGGAAAATCAAGATAAAGAATTATCCGATGAACTTTTTGCTGAATATATAAATGCGGAAAAAGAAGTTGCAAATGCTCAAGAAGCTCTTGCAGGAGCTAAAGATATAATCGCTGAAATTGTCAGTGACGACTCTGTTGCTCGTTCTAGTTTGCGTGAATATTTTGAAAAAAATAGTATGCTATCTTCAAAAGTTTTGTCAGGCAAAGAAACTGAGGGCGCAAAATTTAAAGACTACTTTGATTGGTCTGAACCCGCAGCTAGCGCGCCTTCGCACAGAATTCTTGCAATACGTCGTGGCGAGAGCGAAGGATTTTTGAGCATGCGTATAATTCCTGAAGAAGATGCTGCAATTAGTTTGCTCAATAATCTTTTTGTGAAAACGCAAACTTCCATAGGTAAAGAAATCGCGGAAGCTGTTAAAGATTCTTACAAGCGTTTGCTTTCTTCCGCAATCGAAACTCATATGCGTCTTGAAATCAAAAAGAGGGCAGACATTGCAGCTGTTGAAATTTTCGCAAGCAATTTGCGTGAGCTACTTATGGCTTCTCCATTGGGTTCAAAAAATATTCTCGCAATAGACCCAGGATTTAGAACAGGTTGCAAAGTTGTCTGCTTAAACAAGCAAGGCGATTTATTACACAACGATGTGATTTATCCTGAACAAGGTTCGGCAAAATTAGCAACCGCAACACAAACTATTCTTGGACTTTGTCATCAACATAAAATCGAAGCTATCGCCATAGGCAATGGAACAGCGAGTCGTGAAAGCGAAGCATTTATCAAGAGTCTAGGGCTTCCAAAACAAATTCCTATTGTAATGGTAAACGAAAGCGGAGCTTCGATTTACTCAGCATCTGAAGTTGCTCGTGAAGAATTTCCCGACCACGACATTACTGTTCGTGGCGCAGTTTCTATTGGAAGACGCTTGATGGACCCGCTTGCAGAGCTAGTGAAAATCGACCCTCAATCAATAGGAGTCGGACAATATCAGCACGACGTTAATCAAAATCTTTTAAAGAAAACTTTGGACGATGTTGTTGTAAGTTGCGTGAATAATGTTGGCGTTGAAGTAAACACCGCAAGTAAACAACTATTGTCTTATGTGTCAGGATTGAACGTGTCAACTGCGGCAAACATTGTCACGTACAGAATAGAAAAAGGCGCGTTCAAAAGCAGAAAAGATTTGATGAAAGTAAAAGGTCTTGGAGCAAAAGCATTCGAGCAATGTGCAGGATTCTTGCGTATCAGCAATGCGGAAAATCCTTTGGATTCAAGCGCCGTGCACCCTGAACGCTATGGCATTGTGGAGCGCATGGCTAAAGACTTAAATAGCGATTTAGAAAACCTAATCAAGAGCCCTGAACTTCGTTCAAAAATAGATTTGAAAAAATATGTTGATGGCGATTTGGGCATGCCAACTTTGCAAGATATTCTTCAAGAGTTAAGCAAACCAGGGCGTGACCCACGTGAAGAATTTGAATTGTTTGAATTTGATTCAAGCGTTCATTCTATAGACGATTTGAAAGAAGAAATGCGCCTCCCCGGAATCGTCACGAACGTGACAGCCTTTGGCGCATTTGTGGATATAGGCGTACATCAAGATGGATTAGTTCATATCAGCGAAATTTCAGACTCCTTTGTAAAAGACGCAAGCGAGGTTGTTAAACCAGGACAAAAAGTAAGCGTGTTTGTTTTGGAATTAGATAAAGAGCGTCGCAGAATTGCGCTGTCTATGAAGAGCAATCCGCAAAAGCGCGTAAAGACTGCGGGAGACATGGCTTCTCAAGGAGACAAAAATGCAAAATTTGCAAAAGCAAAAACTTTTGGCTCGAATAGAAATCCTGTGCCTCAACGCAACTTTGGCTCGAACAATTCTTTTGGAAACTCATTCGGAAATTCTTTGAATGACGCCTTTTCCAAATTCGGCAAAAAATAAATCATATACTCACACGCAAATTGTCGTAAGCTAGAAAAACATTTTCAGGAAGAATTTTACTGAAAGTTTCATAGTCTATTTGCATTGTTGTGTGAGTGATAAACGCTTTTTTAGGATTCAAAAATTTCGCGACTTCAATAGCCTCATAAATGCTCATATGAGAAGCATGCTCTGTTGGTTTTAATCCATCTAACACAAGAACATCACACCCGTACGCTAGCTCTAGAGCCTCTTGGGAGACTCTTTTGCAATCAACATAATATGCAAGTTTTTTACTTCCCTCTTCAAACACAAGTCCCAAACTTTCAAATTTTCCGTGCTCTTGCATAATTGAATGTATACGACAATCATTGCTTAACTCCAAAGTCTTTGGCATATTATGCAAAGAAAAACATGGATATCCACGCTCGTTCGGCTTCTCATTTAATGCATAAGGGAAAATTTCTTTCACACGCTCAATGCCCTCGTTAGTTGTGTAAACATTGATTTTATTATCAATCTTTAAATCGCAAAATCTACGCAAATCATCCATGCCTAAAATGTGGTCGGCGTGTCCGTGCGTAAGAATAAAGTAATCGATATTTCTGATATCATTTGTTAAGCACTGCATCCTAAATTCAGGAGAAGCGTCTATTTGAATATCGAAATTCCCCAGCTTTACATGCGCACTACAGCGTGTGCGCCAATTTTTAGAATTAGATAAATCTAACGCAGTTTGCTTATCGTATGCAATTACAGGCACGCCTTGACTTGTGCCTGTGCCCATGAAAATAATTTCCATAATTACAATTCCAATGCGTACGGGATTTTTACGTAAACATGATTTTTATCATCAAAATTTTGTAATAGATTTTTTATACTCAAAATTTTTGATGAAAAAGTTTCACCGCCAATTTGCTTGATTAAAAATTCATCACGCTGACCAAAGAAAGCTTTGATTTTATCTCTCAAAGATTTTGCTCTTGGATAAGAAGTAATCCCTGCTCCATCGAGTTCTCCTTCACGAGCAACATAGGAAATCACTTCATCAAGCGAAGCTATATCGTCTATCAAAAATAAATCACGAGCTCGACCTGAAATCCAAATTTCGCCCGTTGCAATGTCTGCGACTTTCTCAAGAGAAATACCACGAGACTCACTTACTAAGGCGCAAAACTTCACATAAACATTGTCCACAAGAACCTGAATTTTATCCAACTCCATTTGAGTCTTTGGACGTGTAATAGTAGAAGCACTTGCATAAGGCGAAATATCCACGCCATCATATGTAATACCAAAATCATTTGAAATTTTTTGTATGTCAAAGAAGATTCCAAAAACTCCTATAGAGCCAATCGCGCTTTCTGGTTGGGCAAAAATTTTCTCTGACGCGCTAGCAATCCAATATGCTCCACTTGCCGCCATTGAAGCAACAGATGTGACGACCATTTTTTTCTCTGCTAACAATGCAACTTCACGCCTGATTTCTTCGCTAGCATATGCGGAACCTCCACCACTATTGATTCGCAAAACAACTGCTTTAATAGAATCATTATTTTTTATTTCTCTAAAAATTTTTCTATATTCTTCTGAGGAAATGCAAACTTGCGGATCTCCACGACTCACAATATCGCCATTCATATACACAACTGCAATACTCGCATTTTTTTGAAAAAGACTAGTATGAAAATTTGCATAAGTTGTCACAGAGCATTGTGCATCTAAAGACAAAACATTGTTCAGTTGGTCTCTATAAAAAAGCTCATCAACAAAACCAAATTCTTGAGCCTTTTGCGCAGACATAAATGGATTTATTTCTGAAATAGTTTTAATATCTATTTTTCGAGATTCACTTACTTGCGCATAAATCCAATTCCATAAATCTCCCGCAAATTGCCTGATATTTTCTCTAGTTGCATCATTATATTTATCTTGTGTAAACATGTCTCCAAAACTTTTATGCTTACCGCATTTTACAACCTGAACTCCTATCCCATACTTTTTCAAAGCATTTCCAAAAAATGGAGAATTGATTCCAATCCCTGATATATCCAAGTCTCCAAGCGGGTTCATGAAAATTTTATCAGCAACAGAATACAACCAATATGTTCTGTAATCAGCATTATCTATGTATGCATAAACACCTTTGCCATAAGTTTTAAAAGACTCCAATGCCTGACGTACAGCTGACAATTGCGCAAAAGAATATCCACCTAGATTTGCGTCGCCTACAAGAAGAATGCTCGTGATATTTTCATCTTGTGCAGACACCAAAATACTTGCTGTGATTTGAGAATCATTTAAACCTAATCCATCACCAAAAATAAATTCCACACTTTCCGTCTGTATAGGTTGCCTTGAAACTATCTGCGATAAATCAATAACCATCACGCCTTTTGTGTGTTGAGGCATCACACTTGCGACATTGTATGCACTCTGCATAAAAACTGCTAGGGAAACAAAACTATATATCATTATCCCTACGAAGCAAAACATAGCGAGAAACACACCCAAGCATGAGGCGCAGGTCATTTTTAAAAAGTATTTCATTTATTTTCCTTTATTAAAATTCTTGAAAGTTTTGTTTGGTGTAGACAATGCTCTTGCTTTCACATCCACTGACAATACAGAACTTTCTTTCACAAGCAATTCGTATTCTGCAAGATTAAAACTGCTCTCCATGCAAGCTGGTAAAGACATAATCATATAAGAATTTTCATCGACTTTCACACGAATTGAATGCGACATTCTATTAGCAGAATTATTTTTTGTCACATAACTCGATAGTCTACGAACAAAATTCGAAGCGTCAGCAAAGGCATCTATCACCCAATCAATTTTTTCGACAGAAGAGTTGATTACATTTTCAATAGAGTCTGCGCTACGAGCATTATATTTGATACTGCCATTGTCACTGCGAGCATCACCTTCTATACAAAAGCACTGCCCTTCCGCTAAAACGTGTCCGAAATTTATGTATGAATCAGGAAACATGTTCATGCTATATGTCACACCTGCGCGAGTCGATAAACTGAAAAAGCACCAAGGTCTGTTATCTTTTTTTGCGAATCTCTTTTTGATTCCCGACACAACTCCACAAATTCTATAAGGCGCATTCATCACTCGCTTAACACGCTCAGGTTCAGGATTCACATCTAGAGCCATATCAAAGGCGGCATACTGGCTCATCGGATGCCCTGACACATAAAACCCAAGCAAATCTTTTTCATAATTAAGCTTAGTTAAAGTGTCCATAAGAGACACGCGAGTATTGATAATATCAGACAAAGAATCATTTGAAACATCATCTTCTAACATATCAAAAAGGTTTGTTTGCCCTATCAATTTGTCCTCCTCAAATTCGGTAGCGTGCGCCATCAAAGCTTCAACAGAAGCCAAAAGATGCGCTCTATCTATATTGAAAGATTCAAACGCTCCCGTAAGAATTAAACTTTCTAAAATACGCTTATTTAAATTTGTAGCCCCAACACGTTTTACAAAATCCAACACGTCTTTGAATGGACCATTTTCATCACGCTCTTTCACTATGCTTGCGGCAGCGATATCACCTATACCCTTGATTGCGGCGAATCCATAACGTATAGTGCCTGAACTTTTTTCAAAAGAACTTTCTTCCAAAGGATTCCAATCAGGATTAATTACAGGCGTAAAATTTTCACGAGAAATATTTATGTCAGGACCCAAGACTTTAATATTTATGTCTTCACAACCCTCAATAAATTTTTCTACTTTTTCATGAAAACCCATTTCGCTCGACAAAACAGACGCCATGAACTCTACAGGATAATTCGCCTTCAAATACGCTGTTCTATAACTTAACATTGCATATGCTGCCGAGTGAGACTTATTAAATCCGTACTCAGCAAATTTTTCCAAGATAGCAAAAATCTTTTCTGCTTCATCTTTCGAAATATTGTTTGCCGCAAAAGCTCGCTCGACAAATATAGATTTTTCTTTTGCCATTACTTCGGGTTTTTTCTTACCCATAGCTCTTCGCAAAATATCCGCTTGCCCCAATGTATAGCCTGCAATGATTCTTGCGGCCTCCATCACCTGTTCTTGATAAACTAAAACGCCATAAGTTTCACTCACCAATTCTTTGAGCATAGGATGCGGAATTTGAATCTTTGCGGAATCTTTTTTACCTTCCACAAATTGGTCAATAAACTGCATTGGCCCAGGGCGATACAACGCAATAAGCGCGATAATTTCTTCAAACGAACTAAGTCCTATGCGTCTACAAAGATTACGCATGCCTTCACTTTCAAGCTGGAAGACACCAAGAGTATTGCCCTTATTCAAAAGATTATAAGTTGCTTTGTCGTTGAGCGAAACTTTTTCTATGTCTAAAGAAGTATCTTTGCGCGCGATATGAACATTTGTTTGAGCGTCAGAAATAACAGTAAGCGTTTTAAGACCAAGAAAGTCGGCTTTGAGCAAACCTAATTTTTCGACAGGGTCTTTAGTAAATTGAGTAGTAAGGTCGCCATCTTGAAGCATCATAGGCACAAGATTAGTCAGCTCTTGATCTCCAATAATAATCCCGCAAGCGTGCTTGCCTGTCTGACGAATCATGCCCTCTATGACTTTGCCATCTTTAAAAATTTTCTGATTGATTTCACTTTTTTCCACAGCATCTTTTAGCTCTGCGGATTTTTCCAAAGACTCATCTAAAGTAATTTTTAAATCATCAGGAATTTTTTTTGCCAAATCAGTTGCAAGCGCATAGTCAACACTATTGACACGAGCTAAGTCACGCACGACTTGCTTTGCGCCAAGCGTGCCGAAAGTCGCAATATTTGCGACTCTATCTTTGCCGTATTTTTGCCTCACATATTCCACAACCTCATCACGACGTCTTTGACAAAAGTCCACGTCGAAGTCAGGTGGAGAGACACGTTCTAGCGACAACATACGTTCAAAAAGCAAACCAAAACGCAAAGGCTCAATGTCTGTAATCTTTAGCAAATAAGCCACCATACAGCCAGCACCACTACCTCTCCCTGGGCCCACTGGAATCCCGTGTCTACGTGCCCAATCTATAAAATCGTAAACAATTAAAAAATAATCTACAAAGCCCGCCCCTATAATTATCGACAATTCATATTCTAATTTGTCACAAATTTTTTGGGCATAATCCGCCTCTTGATCCGCTTGTGGAGTGTAATTTTCAGGATTGTCATAATCCACATTATAACGCTCTTTCAAACCTTCTTTACAAAGATTGAAAAGAAAAAGACCATTTTTCATGAAGAATTTTTTCTGTTCTTCACTCAAAGAAAAATTCGCTTCTTTCTTATCTTGCAACAAAACTTCGTTTTGCTTTTTTACATATAAATCTAAAATTTTATAAAAATTATTTTCGTCTTTATTAAAAGTAATCTCAAGAGGAATTTCGTATTTTGGAAAATGATTTTCTCCAAAATTTATTTTGATATCAATTTTTTCAGCGACTTCTAAAGTGTTTGTCAAAACCTCTTCGTTAGACGAAAAACACTTGAGCATTTCTTCTCTGCTCTTCAAATAAAATTCGTTGTTAGGATATCTTAAACGACGCTCATCACTTAACACTCTGCCCGTTTGAATACAAAGCATAGAGTCATGAGCTGTGCTGTCTTTCTTTTCGACATAATGAACATCGTTCGTGGCGACAACTTTTAAATCCATCTCCTTTGCGAGCTTTAGCATCCCAGGGAGAATCTTTTGTTGAGGCGAGAGAAAATGATTTTGAACTTCTATATAATAATTTTCTTTGCCAAAAATATCCAAGAACTTTCCCGTGACGGCGCGCGCAGTTTCATAATCGTTATACATCATGTACTGCGATGCCACGCCATTTAAGCAACCACTAAGCGCAATTATTCCTTTTGAATATTTTGCAAGAGCTTCAAAATCTATTCTAGGTCTGTAGTAAAATCCTCGAACAAAAGCCTCACTGACCAGCTTGCCAAGATTAATAAAGCCTTCGTAATCTTTCGCAAGAAGAGTTTTATGAAAAATTTGATTTGCGGGAAAGCTGCGTGGAGAAAGAGAATTTCCATCAAAATCAACGTCCGAAATATCGTCGGTTTTGTCTGTCTGACGCTTTGGTTTTTCCTCCATCTTATGGTCGTTCACAAAGTAAACTTCGCAACCAAGCAGAGGTTTGATATTATATTTTTTTGCGCAAGTATAAAAGTCTATAGCGCCGCACATATTGCCATGATCTGTCATGGCAATCGCAGGCATACCCATTGCGGATGCTTGCTTTATGAGATTATCTACCTTACTGCAACCATCCAAAAAGCTATGGTCTGTATGCACATGCAAATGTACAAACTCATTGCTCATATCTTTTCTTTAAAAAAGTTATGCGCTAGTAGCAGCGTCTTCTTCCTCAGCTAACGCCATTCCACCTACAACTTGAACTTTTGCCAAAACTTGTGTGCGAATTTCTTTTGCAATCTTAGGATTATCCATCAAGTAAGACTTTGCAGCCTCTCTGCCTTGACCTATCAAGTCGCCATTATAAGAAATCCATGCGCCTTTTTTCTCAAGAATTTTATGTTCTACACCCAAGTCGATAAGGCTTCCGCTTTCTGAAATACCTTCGTTATACATGATGTCGAATTCACATTCAGTAAATGGAGCTGCCACTTTGTTTTTCACAACTTTTACTTTAGTTCTGTTGCCAACAACTTTACCTGAAGGATCTTTTATCTGACCAATTCTGCGAATATCCATACGAACAGAAGCAAAGAATTTCAGAGCTCTACCACCAGGGGTTGTTTCAGGGCTACCAAACATCACGCCAATTTTTTCACGTATTTGATTGGTGAAAATACAAACACAATTTGTTTTGTTGATAGCAGCTGTGAGTCGACGCATAGCTTGACTCATCATACGAGCTTGCAAGCCTATAGTGCTGTCGCCAAACTGACCTTCGAGCTCTTGCTTAGAAACGAGAGCCGCAACAGAGTCTATCACAATCACGTTGATTGCGCCTGAACGAATGAGCGTTTCTGCGATATTGAGAGCGTCTTCACCGCATTCAGGTTGAGAGACCATAAGGTTATTCAAATCTACGCCAACAACTTTTGCATAGCGAGGGTCAAGAGCGTGCTCAACGTCGATAAACACCGCATTTCCACCGAGTCTTTGAGACTGCGCAATAATAGAAAGACACAATGTTGTTTTACCTGAAGATTCAGGTCCATAGATTTCACAAATTCTGCCTATAGGAAGTCCACGAACGCCAAGAGCTAGGTCTATAGCGATAGAGCCCGTGCTTAAAGTTTCAACATTCATTTTTGAAGAGTCGCCCAAACGCATGAGAGAACCTTCACCAAATTGTTTATTAACTGCGCTTAGAGCCAAGTCTAGCGCTTTAGTTGCCGAGTTTGAGTCAGTCGATGTTTCAGATACTTTTTTTGCCATAATCGTAATGTCTTTTAATATAAGTTTATGTGCACTACAATCTATGCAAAAAATTTTTAGTGTAAACAACTATTTTTCTAAAAACGCATCTAGCTCAACTTCAATAAGTAAGTCATCTCTACACACTATCGAATAAGCAGGACAATGTGGTATTGAAAGATTTTTTTCAGCCCATTTTTCAAAGACTGCATAGTATTCAGGTTTCAAACAATAAACTATAGCTCTTGTAGTGTTTTCAAAAGTCATTCCGCGACTTTTTAAAATCTCGCCAATCACATTCATTGTAAGCTCTGTTTGCTTTTCAATATCGTCTATGTGTGCACTCTTGCCGCCCTGAGCGATACTTGCAGTGCCCGAAACCATTATACGTTTTCCAAAAGGCGTATCGATTTCTATAGCTCTTGAAAATGACGACCCATACTTAGGTGCGCCACATTGCAAAGGAGATTCAAGTTCTTGAACAAAGCAAGGCTCAGCAGAAACTTTTTGCAAAGCCAATGCGCCACTCATTATAAGCGAACCCATTTTGTTTGGCGCGCCTATACCTGTGCTTGCAGGCAAAAGCCCATCAAAGACTTTTCTTTCCTGATAAAACAAAGTCCGAGCTTTATTAAAGTCGTCATACCAACTTAAAATATCGTGATTATAAAACCACGTGCGGACTACATCTGTATATTTGTATCCGCAATTTTTCATCACGCCTTCGAGATCTTCAAGATTAGCATATGTGCGAGCATAAGAAGTACTATTGATAGTTTCTACCACACCAAATGTGCGTAGATAATTAAAAAATCCATCGCTATATTTTACAGATAAAGAATCTTTATTCTTGATTACCTCAGGCGCAGAGCCACGTAAAGCAGTAATATGAACTCCTGCCAAAACAGGCTTTTTACTTTCATCAAGAGGCAAAATCCAGTTCACTGGGAATTCTTGATTGATAGATTTTTTCCAATCTTCAAAAATTTCCGACACAAATTTTCCTGAAAAAATCTCTACACAAAGCACGCTTGCAGTCGATTCTTTAAGTATTTTTTGTGCGTAATCGAATTCTTTTTGCGCAGATTTTTTATCGCTAAACTTCAATGAAATATGAAGCTCAAAAAGATTTTTATTTAATTTTAATTCTTTAAACATTTGCTTTCCCTATCCCCATAAAATTTAAAATTTCGGCAAATATTTTTGAACAAAAGGCAAAAATTCTTCCGCACTAAATCCTGCTTCATTGAGTGTCCATGCTAGATATAATTTCGAGTCAGGATTCTCTGCCAACAAATATGCTCTCTTGAAAATTTCAAAGCTCTTTTCTTTTTTATCTTTCAAAACAAATCTCAAACCCACATCGCAAAAAGTTTCGACCAAGGCTTCTGGACTAGCTTTATGCGAATGCTTTTTTATGAATTCAAGAACGCTATCTTCAAAGCCCACATCGCAAAGAAGAAGAGAAAATCTATGAAGCAAAGAACTAAAATCTTTGCCTGCTTCTATACTAGAAAGTGTAGGCAACATTGCATTTAACCACTCAATAGTTTTTGTGTTCGGCAACATATCCGCAATTTCCAATATCGCAGCGACTTTATATGGAGACTCTGTAAGATATTTATGCAGTAATTGGACTCTTAAACTTTTAATCAACTCTTTTACAGATTCATCACTAAGATATGTAGGGTCGATATTTTCAAGAATTTTTAGAGCTGTCACTTTGTCTACACTAGCAGAAAGAGCCGCGATTTGCGCCAATGCATTGTTGCGAACTTCAGGACTATTTGCCATAGAAGCTACTGCCACTGCTTGTTGAGTTTGTCCTTGCTTTGCAAATCCTAGAGCCAAACTTTGAGCAAAGGAATCTTTTGCAGGACTCGTTGTCATTTGCTTTACAACGTCTAAGGCTTTTTCGTACTTGCCTTTTTGAGCCAATGTAAATGCGATTTCATTCATAGCTTCCAATCTCAACTGCGGATTAGAAATATGCGAAGCCACATCCAATGCTTTATTTGATGCATATATATTTGCGAATGCTTTTGAGAGTGTGCAATAAGCTTCTTCACGTCTTTCTTTAAGGGTGATTTTCTCAGCGTTTGCCATTGCTTGGAGCATGATATCTACAAATTTTGCAGACAAATTTTCGTCATAAGAAATCTCTTTTGCGTATTCTAGAATTTTATTCGACGCATCCATTTCGTACACAACCAAAGACGCTTCTGTTCTTGCTTTAGAGAAAAGTTTATCAACATCCAAAACCACTCTTGGCGGATTTGTCACAGGAGTCAAAAAGCTGTCTTGCTTCACTTCTTTTGTGTCCAAACTCTCTATTGAACTCTTGAATTTAAACATCAAGGAGTGATCATTTACTCCGTTTTCAGAGTACTCCATAATAGCAACAAAGGCCTTTGTTAAAGCCGCATTGTCCATCGCATTTTTTAAAGTATATCCATTCTCAAGCAGAATTTTATCTTGAGTTTTTTTCGCAATCACAAGCTCTGCTATACCCTTGATATTGTCATCTCCAGAAACTATCCATGCAACACCAAGTGGCTTCAAATCTACATCACAAAAGCGATTCAATCTTGGCAATATGCGCTCTTTCAAATCCGCATAACTATGTGTGCCCAACTTAATCGTATCGTCTGACACTATCTTTAACGCAATTTCAGAATCAGGAAAGTCACTCAAAATTCTATCTATCTTCTCATTCGCACTCTGACAAAGACTCAATGCCAAATCATAATTCGCCTTGTCAAACTGTACCCTTGCCTCCATCACGTCCTGCGCAGCCTTAACATACACTGCATTCGGCTTAGCACTCTTCTGTCCACACGAAGCAAGTACACTCACAATCGCAATTAATCCCAAAGAAAGAATTTTTTTCATACCCCACAATCCTATCCCAATAAAAAACTCTTTCAAGATTTTATTTACTGTGATTTCTGCGCTTACCGCAAAAATCACCCAGCCGAATCTTTTCAACTTCGCTATCAAACTTCTCTAACTTTCACCCCTTCGAACCCACGGCAAAGCCGAAGCTACACTAACG
>JGI994J12354_10000441_pt1 | contig 41306 bp, 33 predicted proteins | sample IntmicLarv3ML3BL_FD_12354 | JGI IMG/M metagenome (IMG submission 12354) | reverse complement strand
GTTCTTTGCTGTTGAAGCCAAGCACTACAAAAACGTCTTTTTTCTCTTCCACAAGCTGTTTTACAAGTGCATATAAGGGGGGCACGCCAACACCGCCGCCTATTACTGCAATTTTGCCAGTTGCTTTGCTTGTGTCAAACCCGTTGCCAAGCCCTGTAAGTAGGTCTATTTCGGTACCATTTTCCATTTCTGCCATCTTTTTGGTGCCTGTACCCACTACCTTGTAAATAAGCGTCATCGTGGTATTATCCCAATCACAAACGCTTATGGGTCTTCGCAGGTAAACCCCATCTATTTGCAGGTTTACAAATTGCCCGGGGGTTGTTAGATACTGCGTATCTCCCTCAAGAACCATTTTATAGGTATCTTGTGCAATTTTAGTGTTTTCTTTAACGGTGTAAATGTTCTTTTTGTACATGCCGTTCTCCCTTCCTTCTTGTATATTATTATGCATCTACAGTTGAAACGCTGAATGTAATTTCTTCAAGCACATCAAGCAGTACCCTTACTGTATCTAAAGAAGTAAACACGGTTATGTTATTTTCAACCGCTACACTTCTTATTGCAAAACCGTCGGTGTTCGTGTGGGTATCTGCACCACCTAATGTATTTATTACATAAGCAATATAGCCTTGCCGCAGTGTGTCCAAAATTTCTGTACTGCCTTCACTTAGTTTTTTACGGGCACGGGTGCGTATGCCGTTTTCTTTTAAGTATTCTGCCGTTCCGCTTGTTGCTTCTATATTAAAGCCTAAATCATAAAATCGTTTTACAATAGGCAGTGCCGCATCTTTATCAGCATCTGCTATGGTTATAAATACTGTGCCATAGTTTGCAACGCTTGTGCCTGCCGCTTGCAATGCTTTGTAAAATGCCCTGTTCAGGCTTTCATCGTAACCTATTGCCTCACCTGTTGATTTCATTTCAGGGCTAAGTACCGTATCCGCCCCGTGCAGTTTAGAAAAGCTAAAAACAGGTGCTTTTACATACCAGCGTTTTGGGCGGGCAGGCTTTTCGCTTGTATAGCCTTGCTCTTTTAGTGTGTGCCCAAGTGCTACTTTTGTTGCGATGTTAGGCATGGGTATCTGCGTTGCTTTTGAAAGAAATGGCACTGTACGTGAAGATCGTGGGTTTACCTCAATTACATACACATCTTTCTTTTCATCAACAATAAACTGAATATTGAAAAGGCCTTTTATACCTATGCCAAGCCCCAATTTTTTCGTGTACTCAATAATAGTATCGCAGGTTTTTTCATCTACCGTAAAGGTAGGAAATACGCTTATTGAATCTCCTGAATGGATACCTGTTTTTTCAACGTGTTCCATAATGCCGGGTATAAGCACATCTGTGCCATCACATATGGCATCCACCTCAAGCTCTCGCCCGCTTATGTATTTATCAATAAGCACGGGGTGTTCATCGCTTGCTATAATGGCTTTTGCAAAGTATTCTTTCAGGGCTTCATCACTTAAAACAATTTGCATTGCACGCCCGCCAAGCACATAAGAAGGGCGCACTAAAACAGGGTAGCCTATACGGTTTGCAACAACTAAGCCGTCTTCTATTTTTGTTACCGCCTGTCCTTCGGGCTGTGGTATGTTCAAGTTTTCAAGCAGTTTTTCAAAGCTGTCTCTGTTTTCTGCTCTTTCTATTGCTCCTACATCTGTGCCCATTATAGGTACATTTAACGTGTTTAGTTTTTCCGCAAGGTTTATTGCCGTTTGCCCGCCAAGCGTTACTATTACACCGTTTGGCTTTTCAAGGTGTACTATGTTCATAACATCTTCAACGGTAAGCGGTTCAAAGTACAGTTTATCACTTGTTGTATAGTCAGTAGATACTGTTTCGGGGTTGTTGTTTATAATAATGGCTTCGTACCCTGCTTCTTTAATAGCCCAAATTGCATGCACGGTAGAATAATCAAACTCTACGCCTTGCCCTATACGTATAGGGCCAGAACCAAGTACAAGCACCTTTTTCTTTTCTGTTACTATTGATTCATTCTCTTGCTCATAAGTAGAGTAGAAATAGGGAACATACCCGCTAAACTCTGCTGAGCATGTATCTATCATTTTATAAGCAGGGAAAATACCGTTTTCTTCACGCAATTTGTACATTTCTATTTCGCTTATGCCCCAAACGCCCGCAATGTACGCATCACTAAAGCCCATACGTTTTGCTTGCTTCAGGGTTTCTAAGTTCGTAGGGTTTTGTGCAATTTCTTTTTCAAACCTTACTATGTTTCTAATTTTATCTAAAAAGAACATATCTATTTTAGTAATGCCGTAAATACGCCCAAGGTCAGCATCTCTTCGCATAAGCTCTGCCAGGGCAAAAATGCGTTCATCTGTAGCTTGTGCAATACAGGTGAACAACTCATCTGTTTCAAGGGCTTCGTACTTTTTGCTGTAAATGTGGTTTGCACCTACTTCAAGCCCTCTAATTGCTTTAAGCAGTCCTTCTTCCATTGTGCGCCCTATACTCATAACTTCGCCAGTCGCCTTCATTTGGGTTGAAAGCTTGTTAGAGGCTGATTCAAACTTATCAAACGGGAAGCGTGCAACCTTTGTTACAACATAGTCTACCGCCGGTTCAAAGCATGCGGGTGTGTTTGCAAGCATAATTTCATCAAGCGTTAGGCCAACCGCTACTTTTGTGGTTACCCTTGCAATGGGGTATGCCGTTGCCTTTGATGCAAGTGCCGATGAGCGTGAAACACGGGGGTTTACTTCTATTAAAAAGTATTCAAAAGAATAGGGGTTAAGTGCAAACTGTATGTTGCAACCGCCTTCAATTTTCAGTGCACGAATAATTTTAAGCGCACTGCCACGCAGCATAGCAAACTCTTTGCTTGTAAGTGTTTGGCACGGGGCAACCACCATTGAATCTCCCGTATGGATTCCAACGGGGTCAATGTTTTCCATACAGCATATAGAAATTGCTGTATCGTTTGCATCACGCATTACTTCAAACTCTATTTCTTTATAGCCTTTTATGCTTTTTTCTACAAGCACCTGCCCAACAGGTGAGGCTTTAAGTGCATGCTTCATAAGTTCTACAAACTCTGTTTCATCATCTGCAAAGCCGCCGCCTGTACCACCAAGCGTAAATGCTGGGCGCAGTACAACGGGGTAGCCAATATCTTCCGCCGCTTTTTTGCCCTCTTCTATAGAAGTGGCTATTTCTGAAGCTATAACAGGCTCTCCTATGCTTTCGCACAGTTCTTTAAACAGCTCCCGGTCTTCCGCTGTTTCAATGCTTTCAAAACTTGTTCCAAGCACCTCTACCTGGCACTCTTCAAGCACGCCTTTGCGTGCAAGCTGTACAACCAAGTTAAGCCCTGTTTGCCCGCCAAGCCCCGGCACTATTGCATCTGGCCGTTCTTTGCGTATTATTTTTGCAACGTATTCAAGGTTAAGCGGTTCCATATACACTCTATCAGCAATTTGGGTATCTGCCATAATTGTAGCAGGGTTAGAGTTTACAAGTATAACCTCATAACCTTCTTCTTTAAGCGCAAGGCACGCCTGCGTTCCGGCGTAGTCAAACTCTGCCGCTTGCCCTATAACAATAGGGCCTGAACCTATAACCATAATTTTTTGAATATCTGTTCTTTTAGGCATTGTTTGTCTCTCCTTTCGCTATATTCATCGCTTTTACAAAGCGTGCAAAGGGGTGGCTTTCTGTAGGTGTTTTTGTTATTTCGGGGTAATATTGCACAGAAAGCACTGTACCTTCTTTGTTTTCCAGGCCTTCTACAGTATCATCAAGCAGGTTTATGTGTGTAACTGTAAGCCCTGTGTTTTTAAGGCTTTCTTTATCTATTGTGTGTGAGTGATTTTGTGTTGCAACTTCCACTTTATTTGTAAGCAGGTTTTTTATGGGGTGGTTTGTACCCCTGTGTCCGCATTTCATTTTGTATGTTTTGGCACCAAACGCAAGTGCTATAACCTGGTGGCCAAGGTTTGTGCCAAGTATGGGCATTTTGCCAATAAGCCTTCGCACTGTTTCTATTACTTCGGTTGCATCAGCCGGGCTACCGGGCCCGCCCGTAACAAAAAGTCCGTCAGCATCAAGCTCTAATATTTCTTCAGCTGTTGTGTTGTACGGCAAAACAGTTACGTTACACCCAAGGTATTTAAGCTGTTCAACTATGCTTAGTTTAAGCCCGCAGTCTAACACGGCAACCGTATACTGGTGGTTTGGGGTGCGTGCATACCAGCGTTTTTTACAGCTTACCTGTGCCACAATATTTTTTTGCGGTGCCCATTCCTTCATAAGCTCAAGTGCTGTTTCCTTTGGTGTGTTTGCATTTGTTATGCATACCTTTTGTTCGCCCTCTGTGCGTATTATATGCACTAAGGTTCTTGTATCTATACCCGCTATTCCGGGTATGCCACATTCTTCCATCTCTTCTGCAAGGGTTTTGGTGAAGCGAAAGTTTGAAGGGTTATCATTATATTCACGTACAATTAACCCACCCATTGCGGGCTGGCGTGTTTCGCTGTCATCATCGTTAATGCCATAACTGCCTATAATTGGGTACGCCATAACAACCATTTGCCCTGCGTAAGAAAGGTCTGTTAAAACTTCTTGGTAACCCACCGCCGAAGTATCAAAAACAAGCTCGCTAACTTTCTCTACATCTGCCCCAAAGCCTGTACCGTGAAATTCAAGCCCGTTTTCAAGCACAATTTTTTTCTGCATCGTTACTCCGTTTCTCCTTTGTATGCAAATTCTCCACTCACCAGTGTATACTTTACTTCGCCTTTGGCAGGGTAGTTTTCAAAAGATGATACTTTGCCTTTTGAAACAAAATTCTCTCCCTGTACTATCCATTCTTTTTGTGTATCTAAAACAACTATATCTGCAGGTGCGCCAACCTTTAAACCATATTCTTTTTCCAATACTTTGGCGGGGCCAAAGGTAAGTAGGTAAAGCAGTTTTTCAATCGGAAATTCTTTTTCTTCAACAAGACCTTTGTTTAGTACGCCAAAGGCTGTTTCAAGCCCCACTACACCCATTGCACTGCCGGCAAGGCCTTTGCTTTTTTCTTCTGCTGAGTGTGGTGCGTGGTCTGTCGCTATTGCGTCTATCGTGCCATCTTGCAAGGCTTTAAGTATTGCGTCTCTATCTGCTTTGGCACGCAATGGTGGGTTCATTTTAAAACGCCCGTTGTCTTCAATAATATCTTCATCAATTTGCAAAATATGGTGCGGTGTTACTTCGCAGGTTACAGGCAGGCCTTCTTTTTTGCCCTGCCGTACCGCCTCAAGGCTTTCCCACGTTGAAACATGGCACACATGGAAACGGCAACCTGTTTCTTTTGCAAGTTCAACATTTCGCCTTACTTCAACATATTCACTGGCAGAGCTTATACCTTTATGCCCATTTGCTTTTGCCCATTCGCCTTCGTGTACATAACCGCCATTTAACAAGCTTTCAACTTCGCAGTGTTCTGAAATAAAGCTACCTGTTTTTTTCACTTCCTGCATTGCATAGCGCATAAGCTCATCACTTTGTACTCCCTTACCATCGTCTGAAAAACCTACACAATAAGGTGCCATGCCTTCTATTTCTGCAAGCTTTTCGCCTTTTTCGCCCACTGTAATGCACCCAAAGGGCAATACATTTACTTTTGCAGTTTTTTCTATATTTTCCAGTTGTTTTTGCAATTCTTCAAGTGTATCGGGCGTCGGGTTTAAGTTAGGCATTGCACAAACTGTGGTAAACCCGCCTTTGGCCGCCGCTGTACTTCCGCTCTCAATTGTTTCTTTGTATTCAAAGCCGGGCTCTCTGAAGTGCACATGTAAGTCAATAAAACCGGGGCTTATTATAAGACCCTCTGCATCTATATCTGCATTGCCTTTAATACTTTCAGCTATTTGCTTTACTTTGCCGTTTTCTATTTCTATATCTGCTTTAACAAAACCGTTTTCCGTGTATAGTGTTCCGTTTTTTATAAGCATTATTTATTCTCCTCCAAGTGCCCATTTCAATACCGCCATACGTGTATAAACACCATTTTCCATTTGCTTAAATATACGGCTTTGTGCACTTTCAACCATATTGCTTGATATTTCTACACCTCTGTTAAACGGGGCAGGGTGCATAATAATGGTGTTCGGTTTCATTCTTTTTGCGTTTTCATCGCTCAAGCCGTATTTTTCGTGGTATTCTTCTTTAGTAATTTGCATGCCGTGCTCGCCGTGCCTCTCATGCTGTACACGTAAAAGCATAAGTACGTCTGCCGTGGTAAGCGCTTCTTCAAAAGGTATAAAGTTCATGCCTTCTTCAATAAACTCTTCCGGCCCACTTGTGCAAACGTTTACGCCAAGCCTTTTCATTACTTCAAAGTTAGTGTGCGCCACGCGTGAATGTACAACATCACCCACTATGGCTACTTTAAGGCCATTAAAATACCCGAACTCTTGGCGAATCGTCAAAAGGTCGAGTAAGCTTTGCGTTGGGTGGTTACCTGTGCCGTCCCCTCCGTTTATAACTGCTGAATTTATATGCCCGAGCAGTTGGTTGTAATATTCGTTTTCAGGGTGGCGAATAACAACAGCGTCCATATTAAAAGCATCAAACACTTTTACCGTGTCGTAAAAGCTTTCCGCTTTCTTTAATGAGGAAGCTTCGGGGTTAAAAGAAATAACCCGCATTCCCAGTTTTTCTTCAGCAACATTGAAGCTGTACTGGGTGCGGGTTGAAGGTTCAAAAAATAAATTAGCAACAAATTTTCCGGCAAGTGCATCATACGTTTTACCATTTTTGAAAGCGTCGGCATCATCTAAAATAGAAATAATATCTTCTACCGGCAATTGTTTTAAGGTAAGTAAATCTCTTTTTTTCATAAGTTTATTCCTCCTATTAACTATTGCGTACTTTTGCATACTTTTGCGGTTTTACCTTTTGCAAACACTTTTACAAAAAATAAAAACCTTCAGAAATACCTGAAAGTTCCTCCAAGGTGGGCACTGTTTAACAGCGCACTTTATGTAGTTTGTGAAATCAGGTATCTTACAAATGCCTAAATCTTTAGTAGTATAGCATTTTAATAGGATTTATTCAATAGAATTTTACTAAATTTTACAAGTTATTTTTTGCCTTTTACTTAATATTTTTAGCAAAGTGCATTGTACTTGCACTGTGGGTTGTATATAATTTATGCAGGCAGCTTTATTTATAGATGGAGGGGTATATGGAAACCGCTTTTGATATTCTTGAAGTAAATGGCGAAACCGAAGATGGTGGTGTTAAGCTTACCGGCAGGGCATGCAGGGAAATTACCTGTGGAGATGTTTTGTGCACTGAAACAAACACCAAATTTACAGTGCTTAAAATATATTCTTTTGAACAGGAATGGTTGGCAATTTCTGCTGGCATGGCATGCACTTTAATAGTGCAAGATGCCTATGAAAATTTTGCGCCTTTGCCCAGTGTAAAAGAATTGCGAGGGCAATTACTGTATTCGCCTGTGTAAATTTATTTTTCCAGTGGTTTTTTTGCTTGTTTTTATGTATAATACTATAATACATACATAATGTGTTTGCATTGTAAGGAGGCATTGTATGCGTATAAAGGTAATATTTACGGGCGGAACCATCGGCTCTTCAGTAAATGAGGACGCCGTTATTTCTACTGATTCTGCCACGGCGGGCAAGCTTTTGCTTGAAAATTATTTTAATAAAAGCAAATCCTCTGTAAAGAAGGACGTTGTTTTTGATGTTTCAGAGCCATATTCTTGCCTTAGTGAAGACTTGACGGTTGATACATGGAATACGCTTATTGACGCACTTAAAGAAGTGCCCTTGCAAGAGTATGATGGCATTATTATTACCCACGGAACTGACACTATGGCATACACTGCAAACCTACTTTCTGTTTTACTGTGCGGTGTTGGCGTGCCTGTTGTGCTTGTTGGCAGCAACCACGTGATTACTGACGCACGTGCAAACGGCAACCAGAACTTTTCAGATGCGGTTAACTTTATTGCTTTAAACAAATGCCCCGGCGTATATGTTATTTTTTCGGGGCAGGTTTACCTTGGCTCACGCATTTTGCAGTGCCGCCCGTTTACTGATGATTACGCTAGTGTTTCCGGTGTTGACTTCGGCACCATGAAAAACGGAGACTTTAAACATACAAGCGGCGGGTTTAACCCCACGCCTGAACAAATACGTTTCCTTTCGGGGAAAAACACCCCTATGATAAACAACTTCCCGCATTTAGTACCCGGTAGCGTGATGATGCTACACCCCTATGTAGGAATGGATTACCGAGATTTACAGCCCGGCCCACAGGTAAGGGCTGTACTACACGGGCTTTACCATTCTGCAACTGCATGTGTGGGCACTGACGGGCCTTTGGCAACAACTTCTTTTTTAAGCCTTTGCACGGCTTGTAAAGAAAAGAATATTCCGCTTTTCATCGCACCTTTTAAAGAGGCGTTTTTGCACGATGAAGCCCAATATTCAACCACAAATGAAATGATAAACAACGGCGTTCAAATGCTTTGCGATATGTCAATGGAGATGACTTATGTGAAGCTGCTTGCAGCCATCGCCTTATACCCTGAAAATAAAGAGGAATGGGCGAAGTTTATAAACAAAAGCATATTTTTTGAACGCTTGATAGAATATTAAAAGGTAGGTATTATTTATGAAAAACCCGTATAGAAGCGTACATTGTTGCGAACTTACAAAACAGCGAATTGGTGAAACCGTACTTGTTGCCGGCTGGATAGACACTATTAGAGACCACGGCGGAGTGCTGTTTCTTGACTTAAGAGACCATTTTGGCATTACACAGGTTGTTGTGCATGATGATGCTATGATTAAAGGCTTTACCCGCGAAAGCGTGGTTTCTTTTGAGGGAAAAGTGGTTGCAAGGGAAGATGAAAACATTAACCCAAAGCTTACAACAGGCGATATTGAGGTACATGCTACCAGTGCAAAACTGCTTGGTGGTGCTTTGCCAAACCTTCCATTTGAAATTATGGATTCTACCAATGTGCGCGAGGAGGTTCGCCTTAAGTACCGTTACTTAGATTTGCGTAACCCCGCAGTACACGAAAACATCATATTCCGCTCAAAAGTAATTAACTTCATTCGCCGTAAAATGGAAGACCTTGGCTTTTTGGAAGTTACAACACCTATATTAACCAGCTCTTCACCCGAAGGCGCAAGAGACTACATTATACCTTCACGTAAATTTAAGGGGCAGTTTTACGCATTGCCCCAGGCACCGCAACAGTTTAAGCAGCTGCTTATGGTTTCCGGCTTTGATAAATACTTTCAAATTGCACCTTGTTTCCGTGATGAAGATTCACGTGCGGACAGAAGCCCGGGCGAATTTTACCAGTTAGACTTTGAGATTTCTTTTGCAACGCAAGAAGATGTTTTTGCGGTTGGCGAAGCTGTTATGGTAGATGTGTTTAACACCTTTGGCGGTGGCAAGCCTGTTTCACCTGCACCGTTCCGCCGTATTCCGTTTGATGAAGCCATGTTAAAGTATGGCTCTGACAAACCGGACTTACGTAACCCCTTGCTTATTGAAGACTTAAGCGAATATTTTGCCGAAGTTGACTTTGCACCTTTCAAGGGTAAGCCTGTACGTGGCATTGTTGTTGGCAATTCTGATAAAATGACCCGTTCCTTCCACGAGGGAATGCTTGCCTATGCAACCGAAATAGGCATGAAGGGGCTTGGCTACTTAACGCTTGAAGAAGGCGGAGAACTTAAAGGACCTATAGCTAAATTTCTTACTGAAGAAAAGCAGGCCGAACTGTTTAAGCTTACAAACCTGAAAGCTAACGATACTGTTTTCTTTATAAGCGATGCAAAAAGCACCGTTGATAAATACGCAGGGCAAATACGCACTGCACTTGGCGATAAAATGGGACTTATTGATAAAGACCGTTATGAGTTCTGCTATATTACTGACTTCCCGATGTTTGAGAAAACCGACGAAGGCAAAATAGACTTTACGCATAACCCGTTTAGTATGCCGCAAGGCGAAATGGAAGCACTTGAAACCATGAACCCGCTTGACATTAAAGCACACCAGTATGATATTGTTTGTAACGGTGTTGAGCTTTCTTCAGGCGCTGTGCGCAACCACCGCCCAGAAGTAATGGTTAAAGCGTTTGAAATTGCAGGCTACAGCGAAGAAATTGTTAAACAGCGTTTCGGTGCATTGTACAATGCCTTCCAGTATGGGGCACCACCGCATGCAGGTATGGCCCCCGGTATTGATAGAATTTTGATGCTACTTAAAGGTGAGACAAACATTCGTGAAGTTATTGCATTCCCGATGAACTCTAATGCGCAAGACTTGCTTATGGGTGCACCCGGCGAAGTTACAGAAGAACAACTGCGTGAAGTACACATTAAAATACGCAAATAAAATAGTAAGCAATATAAAACGGAGTAGCTTTAAGGGCTACTCCGTTTTTTGTAGTAAGTGTTTTAACCTGAATAACACACCCTTAATTTGGTTAAATTATATGATTTACTCTTCAAAAGTTTCCCCCGTTGGTATCTCTTTAAGGGGTGCTTCTTTTAACTCTTCAAACTTTTCCGCCATGGTTGGGCTATTGCGTGTTAATTTTTTAATTGTTATATCTTCTGCTTTATCATTAGCTATACGTAAATATTTATCTGATGCTTGTAATGCTTCTTTAGTTTTTTGTAACCGCTCTATTGTTTTATCAATCTCGTTAATTGCAGTCTCAAACTTTTTGCTAGCAAGCTTGTAATTGTGTGCAAAGCCAGACTTGAAAGTTTCAAGATTTTCTTCAAAGTGAGTAATATCAATATTTTGGTTGCGTATTAATGCAAGTTCAGACTTATATTTAAGTGAATTTAGAGCGGCATTTCGCAAAACTGTAATCATCGGTATAAAAAATTGCGGGCGTACTATATACATTTTAGGGTATTTATGGGAAGCATCTACAATTCCTGAATTATATAGTTCATTATCTGCTTCAAGTAGTGTAACTAATACTGCATATTCGCAATTTTTCTCATTTCGGTCCTTATCAAGCTCTTTCAAAAAATCTTCGTTCTTTTTCTTTGTTGTTGTTTCATCGCCTTCGTTCTTCATTTCAAACATAATTGATATTATTTCATTGCCTTCGCTATCATGCTCACGGTAAATATAATCTCCTTTGCTACCTGTTTTTACATCGTTATCTTTTTCAAAATATGCGTTAGGGAAAGCCGTTGCTCTAATTTGATTAAATTGAATTTCACAGTGTTGCTCAAGTGTTTCACCAAGCATTTTTGTTGAAAGTTTGGCTTTCATATCTTTATAGTAGTCAATAATTTCATCTTTATGCTTAAGCGCATCCTGATGTTGTGATTTTAAAGTGCTTTCAAAAAGTTGCATCTTCATTTCTTGTGATTTGAGTTCATTTGCTAGATTGTCTCTTTCTTTTTCAATATCTTTAACTGCCTCAGAAATAGACAAACGTTTTTCCGTATTCTGATTTTTTAATTGAGCTTGCAATTCTGTAATTTTACGTTCTTTTTCCAATATGTCTTTTTGCAATGTTTTTTCCGTGTTTGCTTCTGCTAATTTAACTGCATTTTCTTTACTCTCTTCAAGTAATTGTTCTCTTTCATGCAAAGCTTTTTCAAACTCTTTGTCTCGTATTTGCTTTACAATATCTGCATAGCCTGTTTCATCAACTACAAACACCTCATTACATTTTGGGCATCTAATTTCGTTCATCTCCTCATCCTTCCTTATATGCTTATTTTTTGTTAAACACTAACCTATATGTTAATTGTTTATAATGCAAACCCACCATCAACACAAATAGTTTGCCCTGTTATAAACTCTGCGTTAGTGCCTGCCAAAAACAGTGCAAGCTTTGCTACTTCTTCGGGGGTGCCTGTTCTTCCAAGCGGGGTTGCATCTTTTAACTCTTGCATAGTGCTTTCGCTAAGGTTTGCGTTCATTTTAGTTTCTATAACTCCGGGGGCAATGCAGTTTACCCGTATGCCCGAAGGCCCTACCTCTTTTGCAAGTGCCTTTGTAAAGCCAATAAGCCCCGCCTTTGTTGCGGAATACGCTACCTCACACGAAGCACCGCACACGCCCCAAACAGAAGATATATTTATTATTGCACCTTGTTTTTGCTTTACCATGTAGGGCAATACTGCCTGCGCGCAGTAAAACGCACCGCTTAAGTTTACCCCCAAAAGCTTTTGCCATTCCTGCTCGGTTACATCAGTAACAAGTGCATAGTTTGCAATACCTGCGTTGTTAACAAGTACATCAACACCGCCTGTTTGCTTTGTAATTTCATCTATCATTGCAGTAACTTGTTGTTTGCTTGCAACATCTGCCTGTACTAAAAAAGCCGTATGCCCGCTTGCGGTTAGTTCTTCGGCAAGCCTTTCAGCGTTTTGTCTTCCTTCAAAATAATGTATGGCAACAGCATAGCCGTTTTGTGCAAATGTTTGTGCAATGGCACTGCCAATACCGCCGGATGCACCTGTTACAAGAACTGTTTTCATTGTTTGCCTCTTTCTGTATTAAAGCTTTTGTATGCATTAAGTATACCTAAAACCACTGTTTTTTTCTATTCTTTTTTGCCTTGCGCCGTGCTATACTATAAAAAATAAACCGCACAATTTTTTTGTTTTGCTTTTAGGGGGACATAAATGATAACCGCAACCGAAAAACTTTTTGAACAAGATGTTTTTTTAACAAAATGCCAAGCTACCGTGCTTAGCTGTGAACCATACAAAAACGACACTTACAGTGTTGTGTTAAACGCAACCGTTTTTTACCCCGAAGGTGGCGGGCAACCGTGTGATAAAGGCACGCTTGGCGGGCTACCTGTCTCTTTTGTGTATGTGCGTGATGGAGTAATTTACCACGTTGTACCACAGCCGCTTGAAGTAGGGCAAACCGTAAACGGAGAAATAGACCCCCTGCGCCGTTTAGACTTTATGCAACAACACACGGGCGAGCATATTACAACAGGGCTTGCATTCCGTATGTTTGAAGCAAACAATGTGGGCTTCCACCTAAGTGAGGCAACCGTTATGCTTGATGTTGACAAGGTGCTTGGCGAAGAAGAAATATTGCTTATTGAAAATATGGCAAACGATGCTATATACAAAAACATACCTGTGCGTGCATGGTACCCTAATGATGCAGAAATGCAAACCCTTGCTTACCGAAGTAAAGAAGGCAGAATACACGGGGAAGATGTGCGCATAGTTGAAATACCCGAATGCGACCTTTGTGCCTGCTGTGGCACACACTTACCTTACACAGGGCAGGTAGGTGCTATAAAGATATTGGACTTTTACAAGCACCGTGGCGGTACAAGAATTATTATGGCGGCAGGTAAGCGTGCACTTGAAGATTACCGCACACAGCAAGGGCAAGTAAAGCGTATTTCTGCCTTGCTTAGTGCAAAGCCAGAGCTTGTAGCAGATGCAACCGAGAGGATACTGCAAGAGCAGGAAAACCTAAGGCTTGAACTGTCTGCATTGAAAAACGAGCTTATTACCCTGAAACTGAAAGATGTTGCCGCACAAAACGGCGTAACCTTTTATACTGAGGCAAACCAAACGCCAGACACTTTGCGCCGTATGGCACTTGCCCTGCTTGAACGTGGAGATGACAGTGTATGTGCAGTTTTCTCTGCCGATGAAACCGATGGTTACAAGTATGCGGTTGGCAGTAATAAAACAGATATGCGCACCTACGGCAAAGAAATGAACACCGCCCTAAACGGAAAAGGCGGTGGCAGTAAAGAACTTATACAAGGAAGTGTAGGCGCAGGGCTTGAAGAGATTAAGGCGTTTTTTGGTGTGTGATGTGAAATAGCTGGTAAAGGAAAACAGGAGCGAATGCTCCTGTTTTTTGCACATGCGTATACTACTAAGAAATTTCCTCTCCATAACGGTTTAGTACATAAGTATACCCTTCAAAGTCTGTTAAGAAAATCTTGTCTCCTTCAATGCGAAGTGCATCTGTCCCGTCTGCCGTTACCCACACATCTCTTGCAGAAAACGACCACTCTGTATTACCATCATAATCTATTTTTACAACGTCAATCTCTCCGTGCACAAGCAGTCCACCGTCAAAGCTGTATAAGGCAATACCTGTTCCAAACGAAAGTATTTTTACTTTGGTAATAAGTGAAATATCACTTAATTCAATAATTGAAAGATAATCATCAACTAAAACTGCAAGCCTGCTTCCAATAATAACTGTACAATGCTCTGTATTGCCATATATTCTTCCTATTAATGCAATAAGCTTAATATTATCAACCATTGTTTCGCTGTGGCATGTTATTGTAATTTCATAAGTGCAAACAAGGCTATTGCGTGTATATTCTTCCATATAATAAACAGCATCATAACTTTTATTGTCGCTTGAAAAAAGAGTAAAATTACTATTTTTACTAACTTTTATTTCATAGTATTCTTTGTCTTTTTCTTTCATATAGTACCTCCAAGTACAAATAAAAGTTTATCGTTTAGTTATTCTTTCAGTGCAGGGCGTTTGTTTCTCTCCGAGGGGATACTTTTGGGGCCAAAAGTATCCAAAAGCCCGGGGGCGGCGAGGCCCCCGTACCCCCCGCTGAACAAAGAGTTCGCTCACTAAAATTTCTAACATCGCCTTTTAACATACGAAATTTTTTAACGCTCGCTCATATTTTATACACTTATTTCATGCACGATGAAATAAGTGTAAGGGAGGTAACTTCTAATTTATCAAGGTTATTAACCTTGTTTATCTGATAGCTTGCTACCACACCAAGGACAATAATCAATGCTAATATAGGAAGTGCCCCCATCATGTATTATTATTCCATATTCATTACTTTTTTCAATGAACACAACAATATTATCCGGACAATCAAAAACATTATCATGTTCTTCGCATTGCATATTTATGTAGTAATCCATATTTTCACAACAATGGTTCTTTTGCATGTGTTCTCTCCTACAAATTTCTATTTACATCTCTCTCAAATAATCACTTATAGCTTGTGCCGCTTTTTTACCCGCACCCATTGCAAGTATTACAGTGGCGGCACCTGTAACGGCATCTCCGCCGGCGTAAACGGCGGGCATGCTTGTAAGGCCTTCTTCTGTTTTTACAACAATGCGCCCCCATTTGTCTGTTTCAAGGTCTTTTGTGTTTTCGGTTAAAATGGGGTTGGGGCTTGTACCTATTGCCATAATTACACAGTCAACATCAAGTACAAAGGCAGAATTTTCTACAGGTACAGGTTTTCTACGTCCGCTTTCGTCCGGCTCGGTAAGTTCCATACGCACGCATTTTAGCCCATTTACCCAGCCGTTTTCACCTGCAAGTATTTCTGTGGGGTTTGTAAGGGTATCAAAAATAACGCCTTCTTCTATGGCGTGGGCTATTTCTTCTTTTCTTGCAGGCATTTCCTCTGCGCCACGGCGGTAAACAAGGTGTACCTCTGCACCAAGCCTTACGGCACACCGTGCCGCATCCATAGCAACATTACCGCCACCAACAACCGCAACCTTTTTTGCTTTGTAAATTGGCGTTGTGCTGTTTTCTTTGTATGCTTTCATTAAGTTAATACGTGTTAAATACTCATTGGCAGAAAAAACGCCTTTCAGGTTTTCGCCCGGTATACCCATGAAGGACGGCAAACCCGCACCACTGCCTATAAATACCGCTTTGTAGCCAAGTGCAAAAAGCTCTTCTACACTGTAGGTTTTGCCCACAAGCACATTGGTTTGTATTTCCACGCCGTTTTGCACAAGGCCGTCTATTTCGTATTGCACTATTTCTTTTGGCAAGCGAAACTGCGGTATACCGTATACAAGCACGCCGCCCGCCGTGTGTAGTGCTTCAAAAACGGTTACACTGTATCCGTTTTTTGCAAGCTCGCCCGCACAGGCAAGCCCTGCGGGCCCACTGCCCACCACAGCCACTTTTTGCCCTTTTTCTTCCTCTTTTTTTTCATTTTGATGAACGATATTGTTTCTTTTATAATCAGCAACAAAGCGTTCTAAGCTACCTATAGAGATGGCACTGCCCATTTTGTTCAATACACAGTTGCCCTCGCACTGGTTTTCTTGTGGGCAAACACGCCCACAAACTGCAGGCAGGCTATTTTGCTCTGCAATTATTTCATATGCACCGTCTATGTCTTCTTCTGCTACTTTTTTAATAAATGCAGGTATATCTACCGCAACAGGGCAACCGCTTACACAGGGTTTATGTTTACATTGCAGGCAACGGTTTGCTTCGCTACAAGCTCCGTCTACTGTAAGCCCAAGTGCAACTTCTTCAAAGTTGTTGCTTCTTTCTATTGCAGGCTGGTGTGGCATTTGCACTCTTTCTGTTTTCATATTTCGGCACCGCCTTGCTTTAATAAGTTGCAAACGTGTTCATCAGCTTTTTTCTCAAACTCGGTGTACATACTCATGCGTGAAATAGCTTCATCAAAGTCTACTTCGTGGCCGTTAAAATCAGGTCCATCAACACATGCAAACTTGGTTTTACCACCTACGGTAAGCCTGCAGCAGCCGCACATGCCCGTGCCGTCTATCATAATAGAATTCATGCTTACTATTGTTGGCGTGCTATATTTTTCGGTAACCTTGCACACAAATTTCATCATGGGCAGGGGGCCTATTGCAATAACTGCATCGTATTCATCAGCCTCAAGCCATTCTTCAAGCACGTTTGTAACAAGGCCTTTGCGCCCTGCAGTGCCGTCATCAGTAACAAGCTGTGTTTTTTCACTTATGGTAGTAAAGGCTTCTTGCATAATAACAAGGTCTTTTGTTCTAAAGCCGCTTATACTGCTTACCTGCGCACTGTTTTCTTTAAGTGCTTTTGCAATGGGGTAGGCTATGGCACAGCCGGAACCGCCACCCACAACTATTGCTTTTTTAATACCTTCAAGGTGTGTTTGCTTGCCAAGCGGCCCTGTAACGTCTTGCAAAAACTGCCCTGCTTCAAGAGTGCTCATAATTCTTGTGGTGGCGCCAAGTACTTGAAAGATGATGGTAATAGTACCATCATCTTTATTTGCATCTGTCACAGTAAAGGGCACTCTCTCTCCGTTTTCATCAACCCGAAGAATTACGAACTGCCCCGCCTTTATTTTACTTGCAATAAGCGGTGCTTCTACTTTTATTTGTACAATGGTGCTGTTTAAAAAAATCTTCTCGGTTATTTTATACATGTTTTCTCCTGTTCGCTTTTAATCTACACGTTTAAGTTACATCGTTTTTTCACAAAGAGCATTATATTTTCACAAATTACTTATTGCACCTGTGCTTCTTTATATTATAATAATAATATCACTTTTTGAGAAGAGAGGAATTTTTATTAGGCTACGGCATAACCCGCTTGCAAGGCCGGCACTGCAAGAATGGGAATATTTTATAGATAACCCTTATAATGAGAAAGGGAAGTGGCACAGCGCATTTACAGCAACACAGCCCTTACATTTAGAGCTTGGCTGTGGCAAAGGTGGGTTTATTTCTGCTATGGCAAGCAGTACCCTGCAAGTAAACTTTATTGCTGTTGATATTAAAAGCGAAGTGCTTTTTTTAGCTAAACAAAAAACCGAAGAAGTATACAGTACTGCAAATGTACCCATGCACAATATAATTTTTACCGCACAAGACATTGAGCGCATTGATGATATTTTTGCACCCGAAGATACAGTAGATACCATTTATATTTTATTTCCTAACCCTTGGCCGAAAGAACGCCATAAAAAAAGGCGGCTTACCCATACACGCCAGCTTATAAAATACCGCACCTTTTTAAAGAATAACGGTGAAATTCATTTTAAAACTGACGATGACGAATTGTTTGAGGAAAGCCTTGCCTACTTTGAAGAAGCTGATTTTACAATAAAATTTTGCACAAGGGATGCCCACAGTGAAAAGCATTTGCCCCTTAGTGTTATTACCGAGCATGAAGAAATGTATGCGGGGCAGGGTATTAAAATTAAGTACTTGCTTGCAGTAAAAAACAAATAATATCGCTACGCTTTTGCATCAAAAAAGGACTTTTTACAAAGTCCTTTTTTATTATGCTCAAGTTAAATAATATTGCTTTTTTTCTCTTGCTCAAAACGGTATATGGTTTCAAGCACAATTTGTGTTTCCACTTCCCACGCCGTTTCAAGTTTTTCATTTCTTGTTGTGTAAATAGTTTCAGAGTTTGTTAAGTTGCTTGACGCACCACAGATGCAAGCAGTACGCACGCCCCTTATGTGCCCTATAGTATAAAGAGCAGAAGATTCCATTTCCATGTGCATTACATTCAGCTTGCGAAGTCCTTCTAAAAATTCCGGCGTTTCACCGTAAAATGCATCGTTAGAAGAATTGATGCCCATATAAAGCTTTTGCTCTTTTTCTTTAAGCATTTCTTTTGCGGTTTGAATAAGGCAGTGGTTCAGCTCATAGTCCGGCACGGCAGGAAATATGTCTGGTACATAAAAGCGTGATGTGCCCTCGTTTTTCACGGCGCCAAGGCTTATAACTATATCTCCTATTTTAATGCGCTGGTCTAGCGCAGCACAGCTGCCTATGCGTATAAGTGCCTTTGCCCCAATATGTATAAGCTCTTCAGCCGCTATAGCGGTTGAAGGGCAACCCATACCGGTTGAAGTTACGCTTATTTTTACGCCCTTGTAGTACCCTGTTATGGTTCTGTGTTCACGGTGGTTTGCCATAAGCTTGGGGTCGTCTAAAAATTTTGCCACTATATCACTTCGGGCGGGGTCTCCCGGTAGAAGCACATATTCCCCAATATCGCCTTCTGATAAATGAATGTGGTATTGCCTTTGGCCTTTTGTAGCCTCGTTTTTATCAAGTGCGCCCATTTTACGTTCCTCACTTTATAGCGATATTTATTGCACTTAGCATATAAGATAATTTGCTATTCCCCAAGTTCTTTTGCCGTTTTTAGCACTCTTTCAAGCATTTCAAAAAATTGTGTTTTTTCTTCTTCGGTAAATTCGCGAAGAACTTTATCGGTTAATTCTTCTGAGATAGCCAATATTTTCTCTCTTTTCTCTATGCCTTTTTCGGTAATATAAACACGTGAGCGACGTTTGTCGTTCGCACATTGTTTGCGGGAAACAAGTCCGTCTCTCTCCATTACAAAAAGAATACTTGTAGCAGAAGGCGGTTCTATTCCTGTTCCTTCCGCAATGTCTTTTTGTATACAGCCATCGTTTTCAAAAATGTAGTTAAGCATTTTAGGCTGCCCTTGGGTAACCTCTATTTCAGCCAGCCTGTGCCCCCATAATTTACGCTCTGCCTGGTACACCTTTGTAAAAAGTGAATGCAGTGTTTTCTTTTTACCTGTTTGTGCCATAATAGCCTCTTTTATTATTTTTATTCATATACAGGAAGACGCATAATATTATCTTTCTGTTTTAATTATGAAATTTGTATTATTGTGGTTCCTCTGTAATAATGGTTCAATACGTCCATCCAGTTATAAAAGCGCTCTGCAATAAGGCCCATTGCGCCGTATTGGCTCATACCTACGCCATGCCCATACCCGCTTGCGGTAAAGGTAAACTGCCCATTTGAATATGTGTAAGTAAAAGCAGGGGAGTATGGCCCCACAACTTTTTCATAGAAGGTAGACACTGGTACATCTCTGCCCCAAACGCGAATGCCCGTGACATAACCTACAGAATCTCTTGATGTAATTACAATCCAGTTTTCGGGGGCAATACCTGCTGAATAATCTCCGCCTACTACTGCAATTAAGTTTTGCTTTACTGTTTCAGTATTTCGTGTCATCGTAATATTTTGGTAATGCGAACCATAGTTATAACTATCAGGGCTTTCAACTGAGCGCAAATACGGAACGTCAGTTCCCCAGTAGCTTTGTGCTGAGTTAGTATACCCGTTTCCGGTTGATGTATACACTGTGTTGGCTACCGCCCCATTGTATGTAACAACAGAGTTAATAACGTCTGATATATTACTGTATACGGTGTTGTAGTTACCATCCCACTTAAGGCCTACACGTGGCGTAGAGTTTTGGTTTTCGTAATGGAACAAAAGCCATGAGTGTGCGGCTACCGCTTGAGCTTGGAACAGTTTCTTTCTATCCATACCTGTTAAGTGCGTGTTGCCCACTTCGTTGTTTACTATGGCTGCAAGTATTTCTTGGCGGGTTGCTGTTACTGTTTGCCCTGTGTTTTGGTCAAAAACGGTAAATGTGCGCTCGCCCACAGGTTGCCCTGCATTGTTGCTACCATTAATTGTACCTCCATAGCTTCTGTACAGGTAGTTTACGTCTACATTAGTAGAAATACCAGGTACACTTGCAGTACTTGAATACTGCCACATAGTAGCACTTCCATAGCCGTTATATCCACGGTAGTCTGCCACCCAAAAATCATAGCCTTGTGCTTGTAAGCTACCTGCATTAATATTATTAAGTGCCCAGTTTGTATATGTATAAAAGCCTGAGTAATACCCTTTTTGGAAAAGAATATCCATTTCAAACTTAAGCAGCCTTGTACGTTCACCTACACTTGATATGGCTGTAAGTAAACCGTTGTATTCATGGTCTACATACACAGGTAAATCAAGCGTGTAACCTTGGTTTGCAAGCCGTTGCGCCGCTGCCTCGTACACTGCCAATTCTTGTATTATTTCTGTTTCGTTATAGGCGTAGGTGTAAATATATGCACCCACTTCTATGCCGTTTGCTTTTGCAGCTTTTACGTTGTATTCAAAGAAGGGGTCTTCTATCCAGTAGTTGTTTGTGCTACTCCATGTAACGGCACGTATAACGGCAAAGTCTACACCGCTTGCACGTACTGCCGCCCAATCTATATTTCCTTGGTGCGCAGAAACATCTATACCGTAATACATAACGCTTACGCTAATGGCTTCTCCATTAGTGTTTATACTTCCACCTGCACTTTCAACTTTAATAGTTCCTACTTGCCATGTTCTTGAAGTAGTTACTATGAAGCTGTTACTGCTTTGCCATGTTGCGCCATTATCAAAGCTGAAGCGCTGTGGTGGTTGCCCGTTTCCGTTGTCTGATGCAATCAGCGTTATTTTTTTAGTAGTGTTGGTAACTCTTTCTATTTTTATAAATCTATCTACAACAATAGGCGTAGTGTTAGAGTTTATATTGCCCGCAGCATCTCTAACCTGAATTTGCCCAGTTTGCCATGTTGTTGTTGTTGCAACAGTAACCGTATTGGTTGAACGCCAAGTTTGGCCACCGTCAAAGCTGTAGGCCTCGGGGTGCAGGGCTTCATTATCAGTGGCTGTTACGGTTAAGGTTTTAGATGTTGTATATTGTAGCGAAGAAACACTTATTTGCATCTGCGGCAAAACCATATCTACAGGTGGCAGGGCAGTTATTACGTTTGCATTTGCAACTGTATTACCCGCGGCATCTCTAACTATTATCTGCCCAGGTTGCCAAACTGTCCTCACGCTAACTATAAAGGTGTTGCCTGCTACCCATGTTTGGCCACCATCAAAGCTGTATGGCGTTGTATGCAGGTTGATATCGTCAGATGCTATTACTACCACTTCGCCGTTGTACACTTCTATTGTGTGAATTACGGGCGGGGTAAGGTCAACACAAGCAAGGGTAATTACAACAGGGTTGCTTGTTATATTGCCAACGGCATCTCTAATTTGTATTTCGCCTATTTGCCACGTACGTATTTCGGTAAGCAAAACAGTATATGTGTTGTTTGCCTGCCATGTTACGCCATTATCAAAGCTGTATGGCTCACTGTGCAGGGCAATATTGTCTGTCGCTACTAAAGTAAGCACGCCGTTTGTTTGTACAAAATCTACTTCCGGCGGGGCAGTATCCGGCATGGTTAGCCTAACAACCTCTGTGTTAGAGGAGATATTGCCAACTGCATCTCTAACTTGTATTTCGCCTATTTGCCACACGGTATCTTCGGTTAAGGTTTTTGAATTGGTTGCTTGCCATGTTACACCGCCATCAAAGCTGTAGGCTGTTTCATGTAAGGCTTTATTATCTTGTGCGGTTATTGTTATTGTATTATTCACTACGCTAATATAAATTTCAGGTGGGGTAGTGTCTGCAATCAGTGCTGTAACAGGCTCGGCATTTTGGGTAATGTTGCCCGCTGCATCTCTAACCTGTATTGCGCCCGCTTGCCATGTTGTGTCTTCGCTTACGGTAACTGTGTTTTCTGCCTGCCATGTCTGCCCACCGTCAAAGCTGTAGGCTGTTTCATGCAGGGCTACATCGTCTTGCGCTTCAACTGTAACTGTATTTTCTTGTACTCTTATGTTAATTTGCGGTGGGGTAGTATCAGGCATTTGCGCCGTTATTACTTCTGTATTAGTTGTAGTATTACCTGCTGCATCTCTAACCTGTATTTCGCCTGCTTGCCATGTACGTGCTTCAAGCAGTATATAAATGTAGCTTTCCTGCCATGTTTGTCCGCCATCAAAGCTGTAAGCGGTTTCATGCAGGGCTATATTATCAGTCGCCAGTATAATAACCTGGCCGGGCTGTACAACAATTTCTATTTCAGGCGGGGTGGTATCAAGCGGGGTAGGTGGCTGGGCTGTTATTACTTCCGTGTTTGAGGCAATATTACCCGCTGCATCTTTTACTTGTATTTCGCCTACCTGCCACACCGTAGCCTGTGTAACCGTAATACTGTTAACCATGCTCCAAGAATCACCACCGTTAAAGCTGTACGGCAGTGAATGCAAAGCAACATCGTCAGTAGCTGTTATGGTTACCGTTGCACCGTTTACTTGTATAGATATACTTGGCGGGGTAGTGTCTGTAGTGCTACTGTCGGTACTGCTTTCTGAACTTGAGCTTTCAGATTGCGAACTCTCTGATTGAGAGCTTTCCGAACTTGAGCTTTCAGGAACAGAGCTTTCAGGCTCAGATTCTACTACTGAGCTCCCGTCATCTTCCATCATTACTATAACTTCTGTATTGAAAGAGATATTGCCTCTTGCATCTCTAACTTGTATTTCGCGTACTTGCCATGTATAGCTGTACATACCTTCAAACCTGTTGCTTGTTTGCCATGTAACGCCACTATCAAAGCTGTATGGCTGTGCATGCAAAGCAACATCATCAGTAGCTATTATGGTTACTGTAAGCCCGTCCACTTCAATATTTTCTATAACAGGCGGTGTAGTGTCCTCCTCGGCTTCAATTACTATAGTAACATCTGCCGTGTTATAGCTTATGTTGTCTACGGCATCTCTAACACAAATGCTGCCTGCGGGCCATGTATACGTTTCTGTTACTGTAACGCTGTTTTCTGCTTGCCAACTCCAGCCTCCGTTAAAGCTGTATGCCTCTGCATGCAGGGCAACGTCATCAGTGGCGTTTACTGTTAAGGTTGCACCTTCTACGCTTGTGGTAAAGGTGGGCACTTCAGTGTCAGCGGGTATTGCGGTAATTTCTTCTTCACTAACAGTAATGTTGCCTTCGGCATCACGTACTTGTATTTCGCCTGCTTGCCATGTTGTTACAACTGTTACTGTAAATGTGTTTTCAGCCTGCCATGTTACGCCATTGTCAAAGCTGTACGGCTCTGCGTGCAGTGCAACGTCATCTTTCGCTGTTATTGTTACAACGCCGTTAAACACGGTAATTTCTTCTATTTCCGGTGGTTTTTTATCCTCTTTTTCTTGCCCGGCAGGGTTTGCTGTTATTACTTCACTGTTAAATGCAATATTGCCAGCGGTATCTCTAACTTGTATTCCGCCTACCTGCCATATTACCTGTTCACCCACTGTTAAGGTGTTTCCAGCTTGCCAGCTCCACCCGCCGTTAAAGCTGTAGGCTGTATCGTGCAAGGCGGTTTCATCAGTAGCTATTACAGTTACTGTTGCGCCTTCTACTTTTATTTCTTGTATTTCGGGTGGTACAACATCGTCTACGGGTTCTGCCATTACAGGCTCTGTGCTGTAGGCAATATTACCCTCCATATCACGTACTTGTATTTCGCCCGCTTGCCATGTTGTGCTTTCGGTTACTCTTACAAAATTTCTTTCCTGCCAGGTATCGCCACCGTCAAAACTGTAGGCTATTGTGTGCAAGCCTATATTATCTTGCGCTAATATTGTTAAAGTAGAATACTCAACCACAACCGTAAAGGTCGGTGGGGTTGTATCCGGTGCGCTTACCATTATTGCAAAAGAATTACGTGCTACATTGCCTGCAGCATCTCTTACTTGTATTTCGCCTATCTGCCATATTGTGTCTACAGTTACGGTAACTGTATTTTCCTCTTGCCATGTTGTGCCGTTATCAAAGCTGTATGCCTGTTCATGTAACGCTACATTATCAGTAGCGGTTATTGTTAAGGTTGAATCGCTCACCCCAATAATCATTCTGGGCGGGGTTGTATCAGGTACTATTGCAACCACTACTTCTGTGTTAGAAGCAACATTGCCTGCAGCATCTCTCACTTTTATTTCGCCTATTTGCCAAGTGGTGTCTACTGTAACGGTAACTGTATTTGTAGCCTGCCATGTTGTGCCGTTATCAAAGCTGTATGCTGTAGTATGCAAAGCGACATCATCAGTAGCTGTTACTGTTACAACTGCCCCATTTACAGAAACTTGCATTGTTGGTGCCGTGTTATCCTGTTGTGGCTCAGATGAACTGCTTGAAGAGCTACTCGGTGTCGATGTTGTTGATGTAGAGGACGAACTGCTTGAAGAACTACTCGGTGTTGATGATGTAGATGTAGTAGACGAACTGCTTGAAGAACTGCTCGGTGTCGATGTTGTTGACGCAGAGGACGAACTGCTCGAAGAACTACTCGGTGTCGATGTTGTTGATGTAGAGGACGTACTGCTTGACGAACTGCTCGGTGTCGATGTTGTAGATGTAGTAGACGTACCGCTTGACGAACTACTCGGTGTCGACGATGTCGATGTAGAGGACGTACTGCTCGACGAACTGCTCGGCGTCGACGATGTCGATGTAGAAGACGAACTGCTCGACGAACTACTCGGTGTCGACGATGTCGATGTAGATGTAGAGGACGTACTGCTCGACGAACTGCTCGGTGTCGATGTTACCTGTGGTGTTGCAGTTACCGAAATAACGCTGGATGTTATGTTTCCTGCGGCATCTCTAACCTTTATTTCGCCTGGGCGCCATGTGTGTGTTGCACTTACCGTAAAGGTATTGCCTGCCTGCCATGTTGCGCCATTATCAAAGCTGTATGCCTGTGCATGCAGCCCAACATTATCTGTAGCTGTTGCCGTTACTGTTGCGCCGGATACTGACACTGATAAAACCGGGGCTTCAGTGTCTTGTGTACCGGGGGAAGGGGGCGGTGTTTGTTCTTGTGGAACAGATGTGGTTCCGTTTGGGTTTACATAAGTAGCAGTAACTTCCTGCCCGTTTGTGGTTATGTTTCCTGCAGCATCTCTAACACAAATACTACCCACACGCCACGTGTAAGTATTAATAACGGTATAAGTGTTGCCAACTTGCCATGTGCTGCCACCGTTAAAGCTGTATGCACGTTCGTGCAGGGCAACATCATCAGTTGCTGTTATGGTTACTACGTTTGCCCGCACGGTAATGTCCATTTCGGGTTTTGTTGTATCTGCACTTTCGCTTGTACCACTTTGCGGTGTGCCGCCCGAAGAAGTAGGGGGCAATACCCGCACTTCCTCTTTATTCGCTGCGGTGTTTCCTGCACTGTCTCTTATTAAAAGTGTACCGGGCCCCCACACACGTTCGTTTTCTACCGTAAGTGTGTTTTCTGCTTGCCAGGTAATGCCTGCATCAAAGCTGTATGGCTTTTCGTGCAGTTCAATATCTGAAGATGTGCTAAGTGAAATAACACCGTCTTCAACTTCTACCTGTATGTCAAGCGGTTGCCCCTTTCCCTTATTTGCATTATTTACTTTAATACCCACCACCACTGACGTTACTATAAGTACTACTGCCAGCAATATTTGCACCAGTTTTTTCATACTGTTGCCTCCTTGGTTTACCTTGCTTATTTTAATAAACTGCGAGAAATTATTTATGATGAAAACTACAATTCAGCCTATATTTCACGCTTAAGCTAAAAAATAGAGACACTTCCCCATAATACGTATGTTATATAATATATGAATACAAAGAATTTTTCAATACATAATGTAATATTTATTATATATATGGGTGCATATTTGTTCACTTTTACTCTTTTTTGTATATACCCTTTGTATAATTTGTCCTTATATAAGCTACATTTTGCCATACGCACAATAAAAGACGGTTGCTACGCCGCCTTTACTCTTGCTTTTTTCTTATTTTTCGTCGTCAAATTCTTCTGTGCCCTCTGTTTCTTCATCGCTTTTCATCTCAAGCTCGCTAATGCCTATACTGTTATTTATTACATTACCCCTTGCAATGGCATGCTTGCCGTACTTGTTTTTTATTTTGTAAAGCGCTTCTTCTAAATGCTCTTGTTTTTCTTTGCTTTCTTCCTCCGTTTCAAAAAAAGATACCTGTTGCTGGTGCGGTGTATTTGTTAATCCAATTGCCGTTACGGTTAAAAGGCGAACGGGGTCATACATGTACCAATGCTTTTTAAGTATTTCCATGCACGCCTTAACAAGGTCTTCAGAAAGGCAGGTTGCCGGTAGTTGTACTTGCCTTTGCACACTTTTAAGCTCTGGGTTTTTTATTGTAAGCTGTACGCCCGTGCAGTAAAGCCCGTGCTTTCTAAGGCGCAGGGCAACACTGTCCGCAAGGGTTGTAACACCTGCTTTAAGGTCTGCGGGGCCTACAAGGTCTCTTTTAAAGGTGTGCCCATTGCCAACGCTTTTTATGGTGCGGGCTTCTCCTCTTGCACGCACTGGCTCATCGTCTAAGCCGTTCACGTATTTCCACAGGGTATCGCCCATTTTACCAAAGCTTTGTGCTAAGTATTCACGTTCTTTTTTTGCTAAGTCTCCTATTGTGTGTATACCAAAGGCTTTAAGGTTTGCCTCTGCCGCTTTGCCTACAAAAATTAAGTCCCTTATTGGCAGGGGGTACAGTATATCTTTGTAATTCTCACGTGATATTACCGTGGTTGCATTCGGCTTTTTATAATCACTTCCAAGTTTTGCAAATATTTTATTGAAAGAAACACCCACCGAAATTGTAAGCCCTGTTTCTTTCTGCACCACTGCACGTATTTCATCTGCAAGTGTTTTTGCATCACCGCCGAACAAATGCAAAGAGCCCGTTACATCAAGGTAAGACTCATCTATGCTGAAAGGTTCAACAAGGTCAGTATATCTATCATATATTTCGTTAATTTGTTTTGAGAATTTTTCGTATCTCTCTCTGTGTGGGGGTACAAGCACAAGGTTTGGGCATTTACGTTTTGCCTGCCAAACGGTTTCAGCGGTTTGCACACCAAACTTTTTTGCTTCTTCGTTTTTGGCAAGAATAATGCCGTGCCGCTCATCAACGCTGCCACTTACCGCAACAGGCTGGCCTTTAAGCTCTGGCAGGGTAAGTAGTTCTACTGATGCAAAAAAGCTATTGCAATCACAATGCAAAATAATTCGGTCTTTCATATTACCCCTCCCTGCTTTGGCGTATACCCGTTTACGTAATTTTTTCTACAGTTCTGTTGTTTCGTAACCGTTTTCTTGTAATGCTGTAATGGCTTTTTCAAAGCTTTCAGCCTTAGTCAAAATATAATCAGTATTATAAGTTGATATTGCAAAAACGCTTATTTTTTGCTTTGCCAATATGCCAGAAATCTCTGCAAGAATACCTATTAGCGAAAAGTCTAACACGCCCTGTACTCTAAAGGCTTTCCAGCCCTCATCAACCTGCAAAGCGTTTGCGGGCACTGCTTGCGAAGGGCATACAAGAGATATTTCTTCATCTGTTCTTGCAATAAAGCAAAATTCACCTGTAAGGTCTGCATCTGTAAGGGTTGCTATTTTGCATACGGAAAAGCTTTGAGTTAGAATTTCAAGCTTCATTTTTGGCTCCTTTATGTGTTTCTTTATTTACCGAAACTTGTCTCTACAAATAATTCACCATTATATATTCCAGTTCATTTTCTCTGGCTATTTCATACCCCACATCTTGATACATTTTCAGTGCATAATTAGCTTTCTGAACAGCAAGAGAGGTTCTGCTATAGCCCTTGTCTTTCAAGGCAGCCAAGAGGTTTTTCATAAGGGCTGTTCCAATACCAAAACCTCGGTATTCCTTGTATAGCGAAATAGCCAATGATGGTGTTTCATCATCAATATGCCCATAATCATTCATAATACGTACCCATGCAGCACCAACAACTTTGTTGTTTACTTCTGCCACAACGCAATAATCATCTTTTTTCATACCAAACCCTTCAACATACACTTGTACATCAGGGTTGTTAATAATTGATTTTTCTGGCGTGGGTACGCCTTCCGGAACAAAAATAGCTTCATATATAAATTCATTTAATAGTGAATATTCATACTCCAACATTTCTCGTATTATATAGTTCATATTGCACCTTCAAATTCTAATTTGTTTTGTACTACTTTGTGTTTAAAATGTGCTAACTTGTAAATAAAGTGTTTTTATTTGTAGATAAAGTGCAAAAAAGTGTAGTTGAAGTGTAGAAAAGTGTGGGTAACAAAACGGTTACACAAAGTAAAAAATGTAGTGTTTATACGGACAAAAAGGTCTTTCAAACTTTGTAAGTTATACCTAAAGTAAAGGAAAGGAAAGAAGAGTAAAGGAGAATATATAAGAATAAATATTTCCCCTTAAAGGGTTTTCTATATAGCTTAACGGCTAAAGGACGTACCTTTATCTTTCTTGTTTTATAAATAATAGTTAATTAATGGCTTCCCGTTTTTCTTTTTCTCTTTTTAGTTTGCGTTTTTCACGCAGTTTATACAAAAAGGTGTTACGGCTGCTTTTGTGGGTAAACAATGGTGCAAACAAAATTATCATTGGCACTATTTCAAGGCGGCCTATAAGCATGTTAAAAATAAGCACTATTTTTTCAAAGTTGCTGAAGAACAAAAAGTTACCGCCCGGGCTTATTTCGCCAAGGCCTATGCCAACATTGTTAAGGCAAGCGGCTACCGCAACAAAGCTTGTTTCAAGCTCGTAATCTCCGAAGGATACACATATTACCGAAATAACAAACAGAGCCATGTACAGTATTAGGTAGTTTGCCGTTGAGCGCACAGTGTCTTCGTCAACCGTTTTGCCGTTAAACTTTACCACATTTACCTGGCGTGGGTTTGCAAGGTGCAAAATTTCCCTTTTTGCTATTTTGCCCACAAGTATAATGCGTGCCACCTTAAAACCACCAGCGGTTGAGCCCGCACACCCACCCAAAAATATAAGCAGTACCAAAACAGCCTTTGAAAACTCTGGCCATAAATTATAATTTGCGGTTGTGTACGCCGTTGTTGATACTATTGCCGATACTTGAAAAAACGATGTGCGCGCAAGCTCTTCAATGCTACTTAATGCATGGCGAAGGTTAAAGGCAACAAGTAAGGTTGCAATTATAATAATGGCAAAATACGCCCATATTTCCTCTGTTTTAAACGCTTCTTTCACCTTGCGGAAACAAAGCAGAAAATACACGTTAAAATTAATGCCGAAAAGCACCATAAATATTGCAACAACCCATTGAAGGTGTGGCGAATAAAAAGCCACTGATATATTTTTTATATTGAAACCACCCGTACCAGCCGTGCCAAAGGCTGTACACAAACTATCAAACAAGGGCATACCGCCAGCTAAAAGCAAAGCAAGCAAAACGGCAGTTAAGCCAATGTATATTGCATACAGAATAGTGGCAGACTTACGCATTTGCGGAACTACTTTATCTACAACAGGGCCGGGGCTTTCCGCACGCATAATGTATATGCTTTTGCCCCCCACCATTGAAACAATGGCAAGCATAAAAACAAGTATACCCATACCGCCAACCCATTGCGAAAAACTTCTCCAGAACAGTACTGAGTAAGAGCATGCTTCAACATTTGCAATAACCGTTGCACCTGTGGTTGTAAAACCTGCGGTAGATTCAAATATGCAGTTAATGATACCGCCAACTTCTTTGCTTAAGTAAAAGGGAATAGCCCCAAGCAAAGAAATAAGCACCCATGCTTCTGCTGCTATAGTGTAGCCGTCTTGCGTAATAAGGCTGTCCATATTCGGCCTTTTTATGGTAAGCACAACACCCAGGGCAAGTGCCACCCCGGCAGATATTGCAAAGGCACTTACCGCATGGCTTTCTTTATAAATTAGTGCAACAACAAGCGGTGCAAGCATTAGCCCCGCTGTTATTTTACTTACCCAGCCCAGTACATACAAATGTACTTTTCTTCGCATATATGCCCCCGTTATTACTCGAATATATCGTTAAAATCATCAAACGCCGTATTTGTTGTAACCACTATTACACGGTCTTGTTCTTGAAAATAGTCTTCCCCTGTCGGGAATATAAGCTTTTGCCCACGCACTATGCCCGCAACAAGTACGTTTGGCGCTATGGGTAAGTATTTAAGCGGTTCGTTCAACCTTTCGGCGTCTTTTTGAATTATAAATTCAAGCGCTTCTGCATTTGCTTCTGCGTTACCTGTTATAATTTTGTGCAGGCTGTCAACCTTATTTCCACGTGTGTTTTGCTGTGCACGCACATACCTTGCAATTTGGTCCGCCGCTGAATATTGCGGGCTTATAATACTGTCAAGCCCTATTTCATCTACAATGCCCAGGTAGCCTGTACGGTTAATTTTTGTAATAACCTTGGGTACATTTTGCAAGGTGGCATAAAGCGAAATAATAAGGTTTTCTTCATCTCTATCCGTAAGGGCTATAAGTGCATCAGTGTCTTTTACACCTTCTTCATCAAGCACTGCTTGCTCTGTGCCGTCTGCTTCAATAACCGTTACACCTGGCAAGGTTTCTTTAAGCTCAACACACCGCTCATAATCTTTTTCAATAATTTTAAGGTGTACACGGCTTTCTTCAAGCATTCTTGCAAGGTAGTAGGTAATTTTGCCACCACCTACAATTATTGCATTTTTTATTATAAATTTGTGCTCTCCGTACCTATGCAAAAATTTTTCTATGCTGGCAAGGGTGCCGGTTACATAAATATGGTCGTAAACCTTCAGGGTAAAATCTCCTTTAGGTATATGCACTTCACCGTTTCTTTCAACGGCGCAAACAACAACATTATTGCCTTTTTGCTGGCGTATGTCCATAAGGCGCTGGCCAGCAAGCGGGCTGTCTTCTTCAAGCGTGTACTTTACAATACGTACTCTTCCGCCTGCAAGGTCTCCCAGCGAGTCTACATTCGGGAAGCTTATAACATTGGCTATTTCCCGTGCGGCAGAAAGCTCTGGGTTTATTACAAAAGAAAGCCCAAGCTCTTCCCTTAAAAGCTGTAGCTGTTCATTATACTCTGGGTTGCGTATGCGTGCTATGGTGTTTTCGCACCCAAGCTTTCTTGCAACCAAACAGGCAAGCATATTCACTTCGTCAGACGCAGTGGCGGCAATAAGTAAATCTGCCCCCGGTACGCCCGCTTCTATTTGTGCCTTACTGCTTGCGCCGTTGCCCAAAACACCTATAATGTCCATTTCTTCGGTGTGGCGTTTAAGCACCTGCTTGTCTTGTTCAATAACGGTAACGCTGTGTCCCTCTTCGCTAAGCATTTCGGAAAGAGACCTGCCTACCTTACCGTCGCCTACAATTACAACCTTCATTTTTACCGCCTTTATTATGTGCGTATTTGTTACGTACAATGTAACACAGTACAGCAAAAAAATAAAGGGAAAACGGCAGTTTTTCACTGTGTAAAAAGTTTTTTGAAAAAATTTACGCATTTACTATTGACATAAATGAAAAAAAGTGTAAAATTGTTGTTAGCACTCAAACGTGTAGAGTGCTAACGAGGTGAAGAAAATGCAGATAGATGAACGAAAGCAGAAGATACTTGCTACTGTTATTCGCCTTTATTCGGCTGATGGCGAACCGGTTGGTTCCGGCTTGCTGAGCGAATATTTAGACCTACAACTTTCCACCGCAACCCTGCGTAACGAAATGGCCGCACTTACAAAACTTGGGCTATTAATGCAACCGCACACCAGTGCGGGGCGTGTACCTTCAATGCACGGGTACCGCTATTACGCTGATTATTTAATGAGCTTTGAGCCCCTTGCAAGTAAAGACAAACAGCTTATAGACGAAATATTTACTTATTTAGACTATGAATTAGAGCGGTTACTGCAAGGTGCAGCAGCGGCTTTTTCAGAAATAACGGGCTATACCGCAATGGTTTCATCACCCCGCCAGCCAGACTTTGGTATTGTACATTTTGATGTATTACAGGTTGGCAGGTATACTGTTGCCCTTGTTGGTGTTTCGCAAAACGGTGCCGTTTTTATGCGTGTTGCAAACGCACGTGAAAGCCTTACAGCTGACGATATAACTTTTCTTTCGGTTTTTTTAAACACACAGATGACCTACCTTTCATCAAAAGATATTACACAGGATAAAATTACTGCACTTGCACGTAAGCTTGGTGCAAGGGCACAGGCACTGTTACCCGTGCTTTCTTGTGCAGTTGGCCTGCTGGGCGAGCTTCACGACCCGCACGTATACGTTGAAAGCCTTGAAAACCTTTTGGACTACAGAGATTTAGACGTTTCTTTGCGGGGCATTATAGCCTTGTTTGGCGATAAACGAGTGCTTGAAAACATTATTACACAAGGTGGCCCCGAAGATATACAAATATTGTTTGGGGAAGAATTGCCCGCTTACTACCTGCCAGGTTTCTGCCTTTTGTCTGCCCAATATGCGGCAGGCGGCGGTAAGTTTGGGGCTGTTGCACTTGCGGGGCCTTCCCGCATGCAACATACAAAGTTAATACCTTTATTAAAATATTTTACCGAAAAGCTTGGGCAAGCAGTTGCCGGCGGCGGAAAGAAGGAGTAAAAAATGGAAAAAGAAAAGAACCCGGCTTGTGAAGCCGCTGAAAACGAGGCTTGCGGTTGTGAGGCTACTGAAGGCACAACAGAAGTAAAAGAAGAATGCACCTGCGGTTGTGAACCCGAAGCACCTTGCGAAGCAACTGCCGAAGCGGACTGCGGTTGCAAAGGTAAAGCTGATGACGCTGCAGAGGCGCAAAAGCTTGAAAACGAGCTTGAGAAAGTAAAGAAAGAGCTAGATGAAGCAAAAGGAACTCTTCTGCGCACGGTTGCAGAGTATGACAATTACCGTAAACGTACAGTAGCGGAAAAAGAGGCTTCTTTTAACAACGGTGTTTCATCAACAGTAAAAAAATTGCTTGGCCTGCTTGATACACTTGCCATGGCTGAAGCCGTAGAAACAACAGATGTTGAATACAAAAAAGGCATTACCCTTATTTTAACCAGAGCAACCGACATTTTTGCTTCAATGGGTATTACCGAAATTGATGCACTGGGCCAACCGTTTGACCCCAACTTGCACGCCGCTGTAATGCAAGAGGAAGCCGAAGAAGGCACTGAAAGTGGCATTGTAACAAAAGTACTGCAAAAAGGCTATATACTTGGAGACAGAGTAGTGCGCCACGCAAGCGTTGCCGTTTCCAATTAAAAATAGATTAAACAATAAACATAACAGATGATAATAAAAGGAGAAAATTTATGGGAAAAATTATAGGAATTGACCTTGGCACCACAAACTCTTGTGTTGCAGTTATGGAAGGCGGCGAGGCCGTTGTAATTCCAAACGCTGAAGGTTCTAGAACTACACCTTCTGTTGTTGCTTTTTCAAAAACGAATGAGCGCATGGTTGGCCAGGTTGCAAAACGCCAGGCAATAACCAACCCTGATAGAACCATTATGTCTATCAAACGTGATATGGGCACTGACCGCAAAGTTAATATTGACGATAAAAGCTATACACCGCAAGAAATATCTTCAATGATACTTGCAAAGCTGAAAAGCGATGCAGAGGCATACCTTGGCGAAAAAGTAACCGAGGCTGTTATTACAGTGCCTGCTTACTTTAACGACTCTCAGCGCCAGGCTACAAAAGACGCAGGCGTTATTGCAGGGCTTGATGTAAAACGTATTATAAACGAGCCTACAGCGGCAGCACTTGCTTACGGTATAGACAAAGAAACTGACCAAAAGATATTTGTATACGACCTTGGTGGCGGCACGTTTGACGTTTCAATTATTGAAATGGGAGACGGCGTTACAGAAGTACTTGCAACAGCAGGTAACAACCGCCTTGGTGGTGACGACTTTGACGACCGAATTATTGACTACCTTGCAGAAGAATTCAAGAAGGAAAACGGCATTGATTTACGCCAAGATAAAATGGCTGCACAACGCCTGAAGGAAGCTTCTGAAAAGGGCAAAATAGAGCTTTCAAGCACTATGAGCACCGCTATTAACCTGCCATTTATTACAGCAGATGCTAACGGACCTAAGCACCTTGACACAACACTTACACGTGCAAAGTTTAACGAGCTTACAGCAGACCTTGTAGAAGCAACAATTGGGCCTGCACGCCAGGCACTTTCTGATGCAGGACTTGAGCCAAAAGACCTTGCTAAGGTTCTTTTAGTAGGTGGTTCAACACGTATACCTGCTGTACAAGATGCTGTTAAAGCACTTATGGGGCAAGAGCCTTTCAAGGGCATTAACCCTGATGAATGCGTTGCCGTTGGTGCCGCTATTCAAGGTGGCGTACTTACAGGCGATGTAAAAGGCTTACTTCTTTTAGACGTTACTCCGCTCTCACTCGGTATTGAGACATACGGCGGTGTTTTCACTAAAATGATAGAGAGAAACACAACAATACCTACAAACAAAAGCCAAACCTTCTCAACCGCGGCTGACAACCAGCCTTCAGTTGAAGTACATGTTTTACAGGGCGAGCGTGAAATGGCTAAAGACAACAAGAGCCTTGGCATGTTCCACCTTGATGGTATTCCACCTGCACCACGCGGTATACCACAAATAGAAGTTAGCTTTGATATTGACGCAAACGGTATTGTACATGTTTCCGCCAAAGACCTTGGCACAAACAAAGAACAAAGCATTACAATAACAAGCTCTACCAACATGAGCAAAGACGACATTGAAAAAGCTGTAAAAGACGCTGAGCAGTTTGCTGAGGAAGACCGCAAAACCCGTGAGGGAATTGAGCTTCGCAACAAGGCTGACCAAATGGTTTATGAATCAGAAAAGCTTGAAAAAGAGCTTGAGGGTAAAATTTCAGATGAGGAAAAAGCCGCTGTTACAGATGCAAGAGAAGCTTTGAAAAAAGCCCTTGAAACAGGTAGCGAAGACGACATAAACGCAGGGCAGGAAGCTTTGGAAAAAGAACTGCACAACCTTAGCCAGAAACTGTATGAGCAAGCACAGGCAGAAGCAAACGCTGCACAAGCCACTGATGCAGGTACTGCCGATGCAGGCACAGCTGATGCTGAGGCAACAGTAGCCGATGAAGGCGACGTTGTAGACGCTGACTTTACCGAAATAACTGACGAAGGCGAAGATGCATAACAGCACAGGTTTATACTATACATACGCCATAGCACAGGAGTAAATCTTCTGTGCTATGGTAAATGTTATTTTTAATACTTGGCTATATTTTATGAAAACATAGGTGATAAACTTGGCTGATAAAAGAGATTACTATGAGGTACTTGGCGTTGGCAAAACGGCAGGCGCACCCGAAATAAAAACTGCCTACCGCAAGCTTGCAAAGCAATACCACCCTGACTTGCACCCGAATGACAAGGTTGCCGAAGAAAAGTTTAAAGAAGTTAACGAGGCGTACGAAATTCTTTCTGATACGGAAAAGCGCCAGAAGTATGACCAATTTGGCCATGCAGGAGTTGACCCTAATTTTAACGCCGGTGGTGGCGGTGGCTTTGGTGGTTTTGGTGGCTTTGGCAACAACGCCGTAGACATTAGCGATATATTTGAAACCTTTTTTGGTGGTGCAGGCGGTGGCTTTGGCAGTACACGCACACAAAACCCAACCGCACCACGCCGTGGCAGAGATTTACGTGCCACACTAAGCATCACCTTTATGGAAGCTGCAAAGGGTGTTACAAAAACTGTTAGCATTAGCCGCCTTGAAACCTGTACCGAGTGCGGTGGCAACGGTGCAAAAAAAGGTACACAAGTACAAACCTGCCCTGATTGTGGCGGAAGCGGTGTAGTTACACAGCAACAGCGTACACCTTTTGGCGTAATGCAAAGCACCGTACCTTGTGCACGTTGTAACGGCAAGGGTAAAATTATACCTGAACCATGCCCGAAATGCCGCGGCGAAGGCCAAATTAAAAACTCTAAAAAGCTTGAAATTACCATACCTGCCGGCATTGATGACGGACAGAGCATTGCACTGCGCGGGCAAGGCAACGCAGGCGAAAACGGTGGCCCTGCAGGCGATGTTGTTGTGCTTATAAGCGTTAAGCCGGATACTATGTTTTCACGCCAGGGCTTTGATGTTTACGTAAATATACCAATTACATATGCACAAGCTGTACTTGGTGCTGAAATTGTAGTACCCACGGTTGACGGCAAGGTGCAGTACACTGTACCCGAAGGCACACAGCCGGGCACGTCCTTCCGCTTGAAGGGCAAGGGTATACGCTACCTTAACGGAAAAGGGCAGGGAGACCAGCTTGTAAAAGTATATATTGAAGTGCCCAAAAAGCTTAATAAGGAACAGCGCACAACGCTTGAAAACTTTGAGAGCGGGCTTACTGACAAAAACTATGAACAACGCAAAGGTTTTACTGATAGATTGAAAGACTTGTTTGGTAGCAAGTAAGTAGCTATCACTTCGCTTGCTATTGCCCTAAAATGCTACATTAAACAATATAACAAAAAGCGAACACTATTAAAAGTGTTCGCTTTTTTGATTTTTAAATGGCATGTACTACTTGTTTTCGTAAGCCGTTTGCATTTCTAAAATGTTCTTGCCTACATCTTCCGGCTTATGCGCATCTGATGCAAATTGTATTTCTACGTTTTTATTTTTAAAAACATTCAGCATGGTTTTATTCATTCCCATTTCAGGGTAACCATAGTTAAGTGCAAGGCCACCGCTTTGCTCTGCGTACATGTTATGCTTGTTTAGTGCATCTGCCAAAAGAGTGTATTCAGAAGTTAAATCGCCCTTAGGTAAAAAGTTAAAACACTTTATTGAATCAGGGTGGGCAAGGCCAGTGAATAACCCACTATTTGCTAGTGCAAGCATTAATTCGTAATACTGTTTATAAAGCAATTCTATTTCAATGCCATTCCAAAACTCTGCCTTATGGTCAAACCCGAACCCATTTACCCAGTGGACAGAGCCGGTTGCAAAGTCAAACGGGAAAGATGAAAGAATATCTGAGGTTAAATTTTCATACTCAGGGAAGTAGCATATTTCAAGCCCCCATTTTATCTTTACGGGAAATTCGTATTGACGCATTTCATCAATAAGGCTTATAAATTGCTTAATAGATAAACCTGACCGTCCTTCATACCATGAATTTTGATACTCACTGTATCGGCGTATTTCAGAATACATTGGCGAAAACTCTTGAAAGCGATGAGAATGTTCAAGAAGGTAAATTTCATCAAGCCCTATTTCTACAGCTTGGTTCACAAATTTATCAACCCATTCTTTGGTATAAGAGCCTCTTTCAATATGAATGTGAACATCTTTCACAGCTATACGCCTCCTACCTATTTCATTTATAACATACAGCTTTATAGCTATTATTCTTTACTACTTCCTATTTCAAACAGGTTGCCTTCGGGGTCTGCAACATAAAAGTTTCTAATACCAAATGGGTAGGTTATAGGCTCGCCTGAAAAAGACTTTATACCAAGTGCTGTCAGGCGTTCATATTCTGCATCTACATCAGCAAACCTCGGTAGCCAAAAGCCTATTTCCATTGTCAGGTTAATTCCTGTTGTGGGGCGGTACGTTTCGCCTACAGCAATTGCAAAGTTTTTTCTATCATACATAAAAAATGAAAGTGGCCCGCTTTTTGTTTTTATTTCAGCGAACAAACCTCCGTCCCAGTCGGTTTCAAACCCCATTATATCTTTGTAAAACGCAACCATTTTTTCAATGTCTTCAACAAGCAAGCCTATGCCAATATTAACATTTTTGCTGTTCATTGTTTCGCCTCCTATTTATAACTGTTTTCATCATACCACATTAACATAGCAATAGTACATTTATTGCTGTAAAAAAGCGAACACATTAAAGTGTTCGCTTTTGTTTGCAAAAGTTTACTTCTTTCCAACATGTTCTTTAATTTTCGCAAAGGTTTCGGGGCTTAAAATATGCTCCATGCGGCAGGCGTCCTTTTCTGCTATTTCAGCGGAAACACCTATGTGTTCTTCAAGGTATTTTGTAAGTATTAAATGGCGTTCATATACTTCTTCCGCCTTTTTTTCGCCATCTTTTGTAAGGGAAACAAGGCCACGTTTATCCATTAAAATATAGCCGTTTTCACGCAGTACGCCCATAGCACGGCTAACGCTTGCCTTTGAAACAGAAAGCTTATCAGCAATATCAGTAGAGCGCACATAGCCCTTTTCGTTTTGAAGCATAACAATGGCTTCTAAATAGTTCTCACCTGATTCGTAAATCATACGCCTTTTCCCCTCCTTGTTGTGTTAATTTTACCACTTTAGTAAGCGTTATGCAACTAAGTTTACAGTTTTACTAAAGGGGTTTTACAGGGTGTGAACATTCTTGCCTTTGCCAAAAATGCGAAATAAGTTATAATATAAGCACTACAAACCTTACGGGGGCAAAACTATGCAATGGGCTGATATTCAAATAAAAATACCACAGGCTTTTGCCACCACGGCAGAAGCTATTGCCGTAGGCATTTCGGGCAGTGGCGTTTACATTGAAGACTATGCCGATATAGAGCAACAAGCCCCTAACATTGCCCACGTAGACTTTATTGATGAAGAGCTTTTACTTAAACCGAAGGACACCGTTATAGTACACATGTACCTACCTATTGATGAAGATATACCCGCCATTTTAGAACTACTGCAAAGCAGGTTGCAAAAGGCAGAGGCCACTTTTTCACTTTCGGTAGATAATATAAACCAAGAAGACTGGGAAAACAGCTGGAAACAACATTACCATGCTTTTACCATTGGCAAGCGTTTGTTTGTGCGCCCCGCATGGGAAAATACAGAAATACCCGAAAACCGCACTGTACTTACGCTAGACCCCGGCATGGCGTTTGGTACAGGCACACACGAAACAACCGAACTATGCCTTATTGCACTTGATGAGCTTGTTAAGCCACATTACAGAGTATTAGACGTTGGCTGTGGCAGCGGTATACTTGGCATTGCCGCCTGCCTGCTTGGCGCTACTGATGTAAGTGGCACTGATATAGACCCTGTTGCAGTGAAATCTGCGGGAGAAAATGCTGTACTTAACGGCGTTGAAAACACCTTTAAGCCCGTGCTTGGTAACCTTTCGCAAACGGCAAATGGTAAGTACAACATTGTTGTTGCAAACATTGTTGCAAATGCAATTATTGAGCTTGCACCTTCTGTACCTGCATTGCTTGCACCCGGCGGGGTGTTTGTTTCTAGCGGAATTATTGACAGCAGGGAAGAAGACGTTGTTACCGCATTACAAGGGCAGGGTTTTACAATAACAAACATACACCGCAAAAATGGCTGGGTTTGTGTTTGGGCTACTGTGTAACTTTCATATATAATATAAATTAAAAACTATAAGACAACTTTAGGGGGCTATTTTGAACAACTTTGAGCAACAAAGCACTAACGAAATTTTACAAACCGCAGAAATAGTAAAACAACGCTTTTCCCGCATAGGCTTGTTTGCATCAGCTTTTTTGATGCTGGGCAATGTTATAGCCCCAATGCTTATAATTTATGCACTTGTTACTTTTTTAAAAGTACCCATAATGTCTTTGCTAAGCGGTAACGCAATGTACCTTATTACCTACGGCGGGCTGTACCTAATTGCACTGCCTGTTGCTTACCTGTTTATAGCAGGTGTACCACCCATGCCCCAAATAAAAGAAAACAACATAAAGTACAGCTTTTCTCAGCTTGTACAAATTTCTGTTATTATGCTTGGTGTAAACTATATTTTTTCTTTGTTAACGGGGCTTTTGCAAGAGGCACTACCCTTTTTGCAAGACAGTTACGATTCTGCTATAGAAGGCATGTTAACAAACAACTTTTTGCTTGCTTTTTTAATAGTTGTTGTAATAGCCCCCATTATGGAAGAAGTTCTTTTCAGAAAAATGATACTTTCTCGTCTTCAAGGCTTTGGAGATTTGTTTGCAATAGTTGCATGCGGTTTGTTTTTCGGCTTATTTCACTGCATGCTTACGCAGTTCTTTTTTGCTACTGCATTCGGCATAATTTTAAGCTATGTAACCTTGCGTACAGGCAACATAAAGCTTGCTGTTTTTTTGCATTTCCTTAACAACTTTATATCCTTTATGCTTTCGGCTGCAACCCTAACATTGCCGGAGGCAACTTCAGAAAAAATATCTATGGCATTTACCTTTTTTATCATTGTTATGATTATGAGTGCAGTTGTGCTTCTGCTTAGAAACCGCCAAAATATTGTACTTGAAAAAAGCCGTATTACTTTTTACGGTATGCAACCCTCTGCCTTGTTTTATTCCTCTATAGGGGTGGTAGTTTACTTTATTACTTCTTTTGCGTTAACATTTTTTGCAACGCAAATTGTAGTATTTTTAATGAGGTTTATTCCTTTTGTGTAAGCTTTAAGGGGGCTTTGTTTATGAAGAACTTTAATGTTGTTTTGTTTGATGGTTTTGAAACGCTTGATGCTTTTGGCCCTGCCGAAATCTTCGGGAAGATGCCCGAAGAGTATAACCTCAAATACTTCTCAATAGATGGTGGCATTGTTAAAAGCAGCCAGAATGCACAGGTGCACACCCACCATTTTTCTTTCATAAACGAAGGTGGTATTTTGCTTATTCCCGGCGGAATGGGCACAAGAGAACTTGTGAATGATGCTGAATTTATTGAAGCACTTACCACCACCGCAAGTGAAGCTGAATTTGTTTTATCAGTTTGTACGGGTTCTGCCTTGCTTGCCAAAACAGGCTTACTTAACGGGCGAAATGCTACATCAAACAAAAAGGCGTTTGAATGGGTGCAAAGCGTAAACACCAATGTAAACTGGGTAAAGCAAGCACGCTGGGTGGTTGACGGTAACTTCTACACCTCTTCAGGCGTTTCAGCATCCACATAGTTATC